>OIFH01000002.1_pt1 | contig 230028 bp, 208 predicted proteins | sample 1581951 | NCBI WGS metagenome assembly OIFH01 (sample SAMN04414075, study PRJEB24778) | human gut metagenome | material: faecal | host: Homo sapiens | reverse complement strand
TAGTATCATTAATTACTTATTTAGTTATTGTAAAGTTTGTTAGTTTAAGTGTATTATTATTCTTTCTTTTACTTAGCACACAAGAAAAAGAGATAAAAAGAAAAAAGTGCCGGATGGACTAGTATACGTTGAAGTATTCCTGAATTTTCTTCCAGTCTTTTGTCTTAGTCAACGCCAGCATCAACAACACACGTGCCTTCTGAGGGTTCAACTCCTGTGAGGCCACAAATTGGTATTTATTATCATCCACCTCAGCATCCAAGGTAGTCGGTCCGGTAGGAACACGGCTGGAACGCACTACCAAAATACCTTGTTGACGGGCCTTTTCCAACATCGGAAACAAATTCTGATGAATGTTGCCATTCCCCACACCGGCATGAACAATACCCTGATACCCATTATTCAAGAAAGGAGTCATGATATCAGCTTCTACATTGGAATAACTGTAAACGATACCTACTTTCGGCAACTTGTCAAGGTGGGTTACATCAAAATCGGAACCGGTGGTATGGCGTTTCAAAGATTCCATATTATAGAAAACCTTACCATTCAATACATATCCCAACGCACCGGAGTTAGGGGACTGGAAAGTCTGTACATCCACCGTATTGGTCTTCATGGCTCCGTGAGCTCCCAAAATCAAACCATTCATAGCAATTACGACACCTTTTCCCCGTGATTCCCTGGCGGCGGCAGTGACTACTGCATTATACAAGTTCAGCGGTCCGTCCGCACTCATGGCCGTAGAGGGGCGCATGGCTCCTACCAATACAACAGGCTTGTCACTCTTCACAGTCAAGTTCAGGAAAAAGGCGGTTTCTTCCATCGTGTCAGTCCCGTGGGTAATCACGATACCGTCCACATCTCCACGGCTGAAAAGCTCGTTGATACGCTTGGCCAACGTCAGCCATACGGCATCATTCATGTCCTGAGAGCCGATTTTTACAATCTGTTCCCCGGTCACATTGGCTATTTTGTTCACTTCGGGAACCGCTTCCAGCAATGTGCTGATAGCCACCTGTCCGGCAGTATAATTTGTTTTAGTAGCCGAAGCGCCTGTTCCGGCAATAGTCCCTCCTGTAGCCAATATATGGATATTAGGCTTTTGGGCGACAGCAGCCAATGTGGTACATACCAGCATTGCCGCCATAAGGCTGAGTTTTCTTAATCCGTTCATAATCTTTTCAAGTTTAGGTTTTATTACTATAATAATTATTTGGAAATTTTGTTCACACACAGAGGAAGAAGATGCGCCGATGATATATATGTGCACATCGAATCATTATAAATGTTACAGGCAGAAGATTACTCATGTTACAGATGAAAGATTACTCATCTTCAAGCCTGACCGCACCTATCCCTTTCCTTTCTAGAATACCTGTATCAGCAGCAGGCCTACCACAATAGAAACAAGGGTAGCCACCATTCCGGGCATCATAAACGAATGGTTCAGAATCCATTTTCCAATACCCGTTGTTCCTGTACGGTCAAAGTTGATGGCTGCCACCACCGTAGGATAATTAGGGATAAAGAAATATCCGTTGACGGCAGGGAACAAAGCAATCAGCATCATCGGAGAAATACCCAGTGCTATTCCTAACGGTACAATAGCACGCACCGTAGCAGCCTGGCTATAAAGTAAAATAGACATGACAAACAATGCCAGACCGAACAGCCAGGGCATTTGACGCACAATCCCTTCAATAGAACCTGTCAGTTCCGTAATGTTTCCATTGATGAACGTATCCCCCATCCATGCAATACCAAAAATAGCGATTACCGCCTGCATTCCGGCAGGAAACACGCTGCCTTGTGTAGCCTTGATTCCATCCGTACGTGAAATGATAAGAATAATAGCTGCCGCACACAACATCAAGATCTCAATAATAGAAGGCATATCCAAAGCCGCACCGTTGAACACAGGACGCATAGCAGGGATAGAGCCGAATAATACAATCAGCAGTGTGGCGGCAATAAAGATAATCACCGAGATACGGGCGTGAAACATATTCTTCACATCGTTCAGTTCCACATGTTTTGTATCAATCATTCCGGCTTCCAGACGGCGCAGGTATTCAGGATCTTCCAACAACTCCTTGCCGACCTTTTTTGAAAGGAAAGCACCGACCAGCACACCGATTAATGTAGCAGGAATGGTAATCTTCAGAATATCAAACAAAGTAATGTCAAATCCTGTCAGCAGGCCCAGCAACGCTACGGTAGCGGCAGAGATAGGGCTGGCGGTAATAGCCTGTTGCGAGGCGATAACGGCAATGCCTAAAGGACGCTCAGGACGAATTTTAGTTTCCGTAGCTACCTCGGCTATGACAGGAAGCACAGAGTAGGCCACATGCCCTGTACCTGCGACAAAAGTAAACAGATAAGTAACCAACGGGCTCAGGATAGTCACCTGCGAAGGGTTACGGCGCAACAGCCGTTCCGCCAACTTCACCATATAGTCCAGTCCGCCGGCAGCCTGCATACAAGAGGCGGCAGAGATAACGGCGACAATCATCAACATCACATCAATAGGGGGAGCGGTAGGCTGAAGTCCGAAGACAAAAGTCAATATGGCAAGGCCTACACCTCCCATCACTCCCAATCCGATACCTCCCAAACGGGCACCTACAATAATAGCGACAAGTACAAATAGCAATTGCAATAACATGGTTTTTATCCGTTTATAAATATACAATTTTAATTCCGAGAACAAAGATAGACCATTTCTGTTCTACAAACCTTAAAATTTCTAAGAATTTTTCCTTTTTTCACTACTTTCCCCCTAAAACATTCAATAAAAGTTAGTTGTTTTGTATAATGAATAATGTGCAAATTATTAAATTATTATATATGAACAGAATTTGCAACCTTTTTGGAATAAAGTATCCCATCATACAGGGAGGAATGGTATGGTGTAGCGGTTGGAGACTGGCCTCCGCAGTAAGTAATGCCGGAGGGCTGGGACTGATAGGAGCAGGCTCCATGCATCCCGAAACCTTGCGCGAGCACATACGGAAATGCAAAGCGGCGACAGACAAGCCTTTCGGAGTAAACATTCCGCTGATGTATCCCGAAATAGACATCCTTATCAATATGGTAATAGAAGAGGGTGTGAGAATCGTCTTCACCTCTGCCGGAAATCCAAAGACTTGGACAGAACACCTGCATGAGCACGGCATCATTGTGGCCCATGTAGTGGCAAGCACCAAGTTTGCCGCCAAATGCGAAGAAGCAGGCGTAGACGCCATCGTAGCCGAAGGATTCGAAGCAGGAGGACATAACGGACGGGAGGAAACGACCACCCTATGTCTTATTCCAGCCGTCAGACAGATTACCACTGTGCCGTTGATGGCTGCCGGAGGTATCGGATCGGGAGAAAGTATACTAGCCGCTATGGCATTGGGGGCCGACGGAGTGCAGATAGGCACGCGCTTCGCATTAACCGAAGAGAGTTCCGCTCATTTCACATTCAAAGACCGATGCCTGCGACTGAACGAAGGAGATACCCAACTGACATTGAAACAGCTCTCTCCCGTCCGGCTGGTCAAAAATGATTTCTTCAAACAAGTGGAAGAAGCGGAAAGCCGTGGCGCGACAACGGATGAACTACGCACTTTGTTAGGAAAAGGACGTGCAAAAAAGGGAATCTTTGAAGGAGATTTATTCGAAGGGGAACTGGAAATAGGACAAGTCGCATCCTGCATACATAAATTACAGACGGTGGATGAAGTGATGAAAGAACTGGTGGAAGATTTCAATGCCGCATTAAACAGGGTCAATGAGTTGCAAAGATTTATCTGATAAGAAGGACGATAAAACAATCAAAAACCGGAGAATGAATCAAAAACAAGATGAACATTCTAAAGATTACAGATTGTAACCGACAAATACATAAAAGTGGATGTGTCCAAATTCAGTTTTTGGAAATATGAACTTATAATCTGAGATTTGAGCATCCTAAAAGACTAAGAAAGGGTCGTATCATTACTCAATACAGAGCTTGATACGACCCTTTTAAGTGTTATAATTACTATCTGTAACCATTAGGAGCAGTCATTTTGGTTTTGACACGCCTAATGCATAAAATTAAGTTATTCTACTTACACCTTCTCTTATTAAACAAATTAGCACTCAGGAATCCCACCAAAAATATCAGCAACGTTCCGAATACGATAGCCAGATTGGCATGTACAAAAGGGGATATCACAATCCAACAAACCAGAATTACCCCACAAACGACTCCCAGTACCGCATCAAAATTACGTGCCTTCCTCGAAATATACCCCAATAGAAACAGTCCCAACATGCCTCCGCTGAAAATAGACGCCAACGCCCACCAAGCATCCAGCGCACTTTGCACACTCATAAAGGCAAAGGCCACCAGAATTCCTGCCACTCCTACTCCCACACTAGAGAGTTTCAGCACCAACATCCGTTCCCTGTTTCCGGCATGTTTGCGGAAACGCTGATAATAATCCGTCAGAATGATGGTAGACGAACTAGTGACACTGGTCGCAATGGTACTCATACCTGCGGCAAAGATAGAAGCAATCAGCAGGCCTGTCAACCCCACCGGCAACTCATTGACTATAAAGAACGGAAAGACATAATCCGCCCCCACTCCGTCGGGCAAGACCCCCGGATGCACTTTATAGAACGCATACAGCCCGGTCCCTATCATAAAGAAGACAGCCGAAACGGGAATAAACAAATATCCTCCGAACAAGGCCGAGAACTTAGCCTCCTTCTCATTCTTCGCCGTATGATAACGTTGCACATAACTCTGGTCTATACCATAGTTCTGCAAATTGGTAAATACGCCATAAATCAGGCACACCCAAAAAGTGGACTCACTTAAACTGCTTCCAAAACTTCCCAAGCTGAATTTTCCATCTTCCATAGCGATGGAGAAAGTCTGTGCCGGACCTTCGGGCATGTCAAAAAGCAAGATAAACATACATACCAGCGCACCGCCAATCAGAATAATCCCCTGTATGGCCTCTGTCCAAATGACAGCTTTCATGCCGCCCAGCATGGAATAAAGTACAATAGCCACACTGGTCACAATAATGATGGTCTGGATATTCCATCCCAGCAATACATTCATGGGCAATGCCAACAAATACAGAATAGAGCCTGTACGTGCAATCTGGGTAAGCAGATAACAGGACGAGGCATATATACGGGCCCAAGGGCCGAAGCGGTTTTCCAGGAAACTATAAGCCGATATACTGTCCTGGCTTCGGTAAAAAGGCACGAAGTAACGAGCCGCAAAATAAGAAGCTATAGGGATAGACAGGCTGAATACAAACGCATTCCAATCTCCCGAAAAAGCCTTTCCCGGATATCCCAAATAACTGATACTGCTGACATACGTGGCAAAGATGGACATCCCCACCACCCAGCCGGGCAAGCTTCTGCCGGCAGAAGTGAACTCCTCGGAAGTACCTTTCTTCTTAAAGAAAGAACAACCGAAGGCCACGACTCCGCCGGTAAACAGCAAAAAGACGATTATATCAATGATATGCATACAGACCGAGCATTTAAGGTTTCAACTCCGGACAAAAAGGGAGTGCCTCCAACGCCTTGCGTATCTTCTCGCGTTCCGGAGCATTGAAGCGATGGAAAGGAGCCGCAACAAAATCATCACAAACGCCCAATAAAGACAACGCGCATTTCAATCCCTTCAGATAACTGGAACCATGCTGGCCCACAGTATAAATACTGCTGCTTATCTGCATCACCAGGGGTTGAAGACGGCTCACCGTTTCCATGTCACGTGCCAAGGCGGCATTATACAGGTCTACATACAATTCCGGAAACATATTGGCACCTCCATTGATGCCTCCGTGTCCACCCAGTAACACACACTCGGCCGTAATTTCCTCCGGTCCCACCAGCATGGCAAAATCCGGTCGGTCCTTCATGGCATACATCACGGACTGGAAATAAACGGCATTGGCCGAACTATCCTTGAATCCCACTACCTGAGGGTTACGGGCAATGCACTGTATCGTAGCCGGAGCAAAATTCACTTTTGTATGCGACGGCATATTATATAAGAAGATAGGCAACGGCAACTGAGGGATAAGGTCTTCATAAAATTCGGCCAGTTCAGGCTGCCCCGGAGCAAAATAGTAAGGGGGAGCGGAAACTACGGCTGAAGCACCACACTCGGCCCCCACATGTGCCAGATGAATACTTTCTACAATTGATGTATCGGAAATACAAACCAGAACCGGAAGTCTTCCGGCATTGATACGGCAAGTTTCCTTTATCATTTCATGGCGGAGCCGGTAACTGATGCTCTGCGCCTCTCCAGTGGTACCCAGTATAAATAATCCGTGCACTCCTCCTTTTATCAGTCGTTCTATCAATCTTTCCAAACCGTCAATATCCAGTTTGTCATTATCCAGTAACGGAGTCACTAAAGGAGGAATAATGCCTGTCATAGGCTTTTTTAATGTGTTTTCCATGATTCGTTTTCTTTAAAAAATTTCAATGCTATATTTATGAAACGAACAGTAGAATTATTTGTACTCAGTCCAACACCCCGGCTTGTCCGGAAAGCGACAGGGCACTATCGTTTAACCTGTCGTCTTCCGTCTGCCCGGAACGTACCTTTTGAAAAAGAACTTTTAATTCCGCTTCAAGAAAAGAGAGTTAGTTATACATGCGGGCAACTCTTCCTGATAATGTGTCACCATAATCATGGTCTTGTCCTTACGACGGCAGAAAGTTTCTATCACATCTTTCACCAACCGGCGGTTGTACAAGTCCAACCCATGCAAAGGCTCGTCCAAAATAAGCAACTCAGGATCCTTCACAAAAGCACGAGCCAACAACACCAGACGCTGCTCGCCACTGGACAACTGCAAGAAATTCCGGTCTTTCAAATTTGCAATACCAAAAATATCCATCCACCATTCACAAGCCGCCATCTGCTCGGGACGCGGACGTTTGTACAACCCCACAGAATCATGTAGCCCGCTTGCCACAATATCTATGGCAGGAAGGTTCTTCAGATAAGCGCGATGCATCTCAGGACTGACATATCCTATATGCTTCTTTATCTCCCAAATACTTTCTCCGGAACCGCGTTTTCTGCCGAACAAGGTAATATCACAAGCATAACTCTGCGGATTATCTGCACAGACCAGACTCAGCAACGTAGACTTTCCTGAACCGTTCTCTCCACTCAAAGCCCATTTCTCGCCACATTTCACTGTCCAGTCCAAATCTTTCAAAATGGTACGCTCGCCATAACGGATGCTTACCTTGTTCAAATCGACTACGTGCTCGGTGTGATACAAATCACCGCCGTAAGGCAAATTCAGAATCCGTGCCTCCTTTTCTTCGGAAAGCATCCGTTCCGGTATCGACTTACGGACCGCCAAATATTCCTGCAAAGTCATCTTTTTACCACACACCCTGTCTTCCACAGGAATAACATGAGTGATAAAAGCAGGAATATCATCGGACTTAGACAAGATAAGGATTACCTGCAAATGGGTTACTTTAGTCAGTTCACCCAACAATGTATGAAGCAGGTCCCTCGTCTTCGCATCCAGTCCGATAAAGGGATTATCCATAATCAGTACACGCGGATTACTCAGCAAAGTCTTTGTCAGTTGAAACTTACGTAACTCACCACTGGAAAGCAGAATGATATGTTTATCCAGCATCCTCTCCATGCCAAACAGTTCATACAAAGCCTTTTCCAGGCCTGAATCGGTCGCTTCGGGCAACAAATCACGTACCAGTGGAGTTTCATCCAAATCATGAGCATTCCACCGTTGCTGATAATAGTAATTTCCATCGGCATCTCCGTATGAATCACGGAAAGCAATATACTTTATATTCTCGTATGCCATCTTCGAAGGAGAGGGAGAGAAATCATATTTCACTTCGTTCATCAACAACGGCCACCGACCTGTAATCGTATCTACCAATATACTTTTTCCTGCCCCGTTTCTTCCCACAACAGCTATATGTTCTCCGGCGGCAAGTGTCATATTCACCGGTTCCTTCATCCGGTACAGCGGATGGCGGGTCACACCATTTTCTATCGCAATAATATTCTGCATTACAAATCTCTTTTTTACCCAACAGGATGCAAAGGTAACAAAATAATATAGCAATACGATAATATATTATCATTTTGTTACATCGATCATCCACCTTAATTATATACGATACCGATTATACAACACTGAATAACCAACAAAATATTACCTAAACTATATGTTCCATAACAGAGTACAGACTTAATGAATTACAATTAAAAAGAATATAACTAGACTTTTATTTCAGTTTGAAAGAAAAACACCTAAAATAGCTTTCTATTTATCATTAGAAATAAAAATAAATAAGAATATAGATAGCACCATTGTTTATAAAACATCAAAAAGATATATATTTGCACCAAAATAAGACAAAAGGAAATAATAACAGAAGAAGTTATAGACAAAATGGCAACAACAATCAAGTTCACGAAGATGCAGGGAGCAGGTAATGACTATATATACGTAAACACCCTGAGACACCCCATAGCAGACCCCGTGAGAACTTCCATCAAATGGAGTTCTTGTCACACGGGGATCGGTTCCGACGGGCTGGTATTGATTGGAAAATCAACCAAAGCGGATTTCAGTATGCGCATATTCAATGCAGATGGTTCTGAAGCTATGATGTGTGGCAACGCCTCCAGATGTATAGGAAAGTATGTATATGACAACAAATTGACTCAAAAGGAAGTCATCACGCTGGAAACGCTCTCAGGAATCAAGATCCTAAAACTGCATACGGAGAACGGGCTGGTAGAAGAAGTAACAGTAGACATGGATCTTCCCCTGCTTACCAACTCCAGACAAATAAATACCCCGGACGGCAAAATGTTGGCAAAAACAATCACAGTAGATGGAAAAGAATACAAAGGAACATTTGTTTGTATGGGAAATCCACATTTAGTAATTTTCATAGATGATATAAAAAATGTAAATTTGCCGGCAATAGGTCCGAAACTGGAGAATCATCCGCTTTTTCCCGAACGAACAAATGTAGAATTCGTTGAAGTATTGCCGGACGGTTCCTTAAGGATGAGAGTCTGGGAAAGAGGCTCGGGCATCACCATGCATGCGGAACAGGAGCTTGTGCCACTGCCGTAGCCGCATACCTGAACCACAAGGCCGGAAGAAAATCACGGGTAAGGATGGATGGTGGTGATTTACAAGTCCATTGGAACGAAACAGACGGACATGTGTACATGACAGGTCCCGCAGTAAAAGTTTTCGATGGTGAGATAGAAATTTAACAGGAATAAGAAATCAGTAAAGACAAACTATAAAACAACAGCAATTATGGCATTAGTAAACGAACATTTTTTTAAAACTGCCCAACAATTACCTGTTTTCGGACATTGCCAAGAAAGTAAATGCATTCAAAGTTTCCCATCCCCAAAAAGACCTCATCCGTCTGGGCATCGGAGACGTGACACAACCATTGCCCCAAGCATCCATAGAAGCCATGCACAAAGCAGTGGACGAACTGGCAAGCAAAGAAACCTTCCGTGGATACGGTCCCGAGCAAGGATATGATTTTCTAATCGACGCCATCTTGAAAAACGATTATGCCTCACGCGGAGTACATTTGGAATCCGGCGAGATATTCGTCAGTGACGGCGCCAAAAGCGATACGGGAAATATAGGGGACATCCTCCGCCACGATAACAGCATCGGTGTGACAGACCCTATTTATCCGGTATATATCGACTCTAACGTCATGTGCGGACGAGCAGGAGTGCTGGAAAACGGAAGATGGAGCAACGTGGTCTATCTGCCCTGCCTGAGTGAAAACAATTTCATTCCCGCTATCCCCGACCGCAGAATAGACATTTTATATCTATGTTACCCCAACAACCCCACCGGTACGGTTATCAGTAAAGCAGAATTGAAGAAATGGGTGAATTACGCACTGGAGAACGACACATTGATTCTTTATGACGCAGCCTACGAAGCCTACATTCAAGACCCCGACATCCCCCACTCCATTTACGAGATAAAAGGAGCCAAAAAGGTAGCCATAGAGTTCCGCAGCTTCTCCAAAACCGCCGGCTTTACCGGAGTGCGTTGCGGCTACACCGTAGTACCCAAGGAGCTGACCGCCGCCACATTGGAAGGAAAACGCATCCCGCTGAACCGGTTGTGGAACCGTCGCCAATGCACTAAGTTCAACGGAACCTCGTACATTACCCAGCGCGGTGCGGAGGCCATTTACAGCCCTGAAGGAAAGGAACAGATAAAAGCCACCATCCACTATTATATGACCAACGCCCGCATCATGAAAGAAGGACTGGAAAGCACCGGACTAAAAGTATTCGGCGGTGAGAACGCACCTTATTTATGGGTGAAGGCTCCCCGAGGAATCAGCTCGTGGAAGTTCTTTGAACAAATGCTGTACGAAGCCAATGTGGTAGGTACTCCCGGAGTAGGATTCGGTCCCAGTGGAGAAGGTTACATACGGCTGACCGCCTTCGGCGAACGCGCGGACTGTGAAGAGGCAATGAAACGAATCAGGCGATGGATATTATAAACAACATTTATCACATAACAAGCACAAACCATTACAAGAAAAACAAATACATACGAGATATAACAAACTCACTATTATGAATTTAAAAGGTAAAAAGCAATGAAAAAGAGTTTTAGAAAAACAACATTTCTGTCGGCCTTGGCAATAGCTGTTCCGGCAATGGGCATGGCGCAGGACAAAGTAGAAGCCAGCGTAGGAGCCGACTTTGTAAGCGGATACATCTGGCGTGGCCAGGATTTGGGGGGTGTCAGTATCCAACCCACGTTGTCAGTTTCTTACAAAGGGTTCTCATTGTCTGCATGGGGAACAACAGGTATCGAAAAAGAAGATACAAAAGAGATTGACCTCACATTAGGCTACACCACAGGAGGGTTCAGTATCTCCGTCACAGATTACTGGTTCAATGGAGGACCGGGGTATTTCCATTACGGCTCACACAATACCAACCATACCTTCGAGGCACAGATAGGTTATGACTTCGGACCGCTGGCCTTGAACTGGTATACCAATTTCGCCGGAACCGACGGAGTGAATAACGAAGGAGACAGAGCCTATTCTTCCTACATCTCGGCTACCGTACCTTTCACACTGGCAGGACTGGAATGGACAGCGGAAATAGGAGCGACTCCGTGGGCCACAGACTTTTACAACTATTCCGAAGACCCTGTATGCAACGGTTCCAACGGTTTCGCCGTATGCGACATCAGCCTGGGAGCCGCCAAGGAGATAAGAATCACCGATTCATTTTCCGTTCCAGCTTTTGCAAAAGTCACCGTAAACCCACGCACTGAAGGGGCTTATTTCGTTTTCGGGCTAAGTTTTTAATCATAAAGAGCATAAATACAAGGATAACAACAAGGTATCAGTTTTTTAGAAGGTAAAAAGATTACATTATATACAAAATACAAATACAACAATGAAAAAAAATTGAAGCTATTATCCGTAAGACCAAATTCGAGGACGTAAAAGAAGCGTTGCTCGAAGCCGAAATCGAATGGTTTTCCTATTACGATGTAAGAGGCATTGGCAAAACACGTCAAGGACGCATTTACCGTGGAGTGGTTTATGACACCAGTTCCATTGAGAGAATCCTGGTTTCCATTGTAGTCCGCGAAAAGAATGTGGACAAAACCATTCATGCCATTCTCAAGGCTGCTCATACCGGCGAGATCGGTGACGGACGTATCTTCGTCATACCCGTTGAAGATGCCATCCGCATCCGTACAGGAGAACGTGGAGATATTGCCTTGTACAATGCAGAACAAGAGAAATAACTCATTACACACCCCGGTCAAAACTACTCTACAAAGTAAAAATCATACTACAACTTAAGCGAAAAAATTATGGATACAACTAATAGAAAAGGTATGGAAAAACTATACCTGAAAAGACTCTTTATACTTTTATTTCTGTTCCCAGCCAGCCTTTGGGCACAAGACGCACTATCGGAAACTCCTGTCAGGAGCACGGACACAGAAGCCATCAATGAAATTGTAACCGGTCTGAATACTGTATGGATGCTGCTGGCAGCCATGCTGGTATTCTTCATGCAACCGGGATTCGCTTTGGTGGAAGCTGGATTTATCCGCACCAAGAATACCGCCAACGTACTGATGAAGAATCTGATTGACTTTATGTTCGGCTCCATCCTCTTCTGGTTCATCGGTTTCGGATTGATGTTCGGTGTGGGAGGTTTCGTAGGCACGCCACATTTTTTCAACCTTGACATAATGGACAAAGTCATTGACAACGGACTACCCATTGAAGGGTTTCTGATCTTCCAAACCGTATTCTGTGCCACTGCAGCAACCATCGTATCAGGAGCTATGGCAGAACGTACTAAATTCTCCATGTACTTGGTATACACCATCTTCATCAGCGTACTGATTTATCCGGTATCAGGACACTGGACGTGGGGTGGCGGATGGCTGATGAATGGTGAAGAAAATTCTTTTATGACAAACATATTCGGAACCACCTTCCATGACTTCGCCGGTTCCACTGTCGTTCACTCAGTAGGCGGGTGGATTGCCCTGGTAGGTGCTGCCGTTCTAGGACCGCGTATCGGTAAATATGGTAAAGATGGCAGGTCTAAGGCTATCCCGGGACATAGCTTGACATTGGCTTGCCTGGGTGTATTCATTCTTTGGTTCGGTTGGTTTGGTTTTAATCCGGGTTCTCAACTGGCAGCAGCTACCGGTACTGATCAGACAGTTATCTCTCACGTATTCCTGACCACTAACCTGGCAGCATGCGCCGGTGGCTTCTTCGCTTTGACAGCAAGCTGGATAAAATATGGAAAACCTTCTTTGTCATTAACATTAAACGGTGTATTGGCAGGACTGGTCGGAGTCACCGCCGGATGTGATCTCGTTTCCCCCTTCGGAGCAGTCATGATCGGTGCCATCTGCGGCATCGTCATGATTTTCTCGGTAGACTTTCATTGACCACATATTGAAAATAGACGATCCGGTCGGAGCCTCCTCTGTACATGGTGTTTGTGGTTGCCTCGGTACCATTCTTACCGGACTTTTCGCCACCGAAGAAGGACTGCTCTATGGTGGTGGTTACAACTTCCTGCTAGCACAACTGTTCGGTACAACAGTAGTAGGTTGCTGGGCAGCAGGTATGGGATACCTCATCTTCAAAGGATTGGACAAGATTCATGGTTTGCGCGTCCCGAACAGAATTGAAGAAGAAGGGCTCGACATTTATGAACATGGCGAATCTGCATACAACTAAAAGTCATTTTGAATCAAAATAATAAAGAGAAAATCATTCACTCTAAATAAATTAACAACTAAACAAATTTAGGTATTATGTCAAAATTAAGATTCCGAGTAGTTGAAACAGCTTTCAAGAAGAAAGCAGCAACAGTAGAAACACCTGCCCAAAGGCCCGGTGAATACTTTGCCAAGTATGTATTCAACCGTGAAAAAATGTTCAAATACCTGCCTAGCAATGTCTATGCCAAACTGACAGATGCTATGGACAATGGCGCTCCTTTGGACCGCAGCATCGCCGACGAAGTAGCCGCAGGCATGAAACGCTGGGCAACCGAACTGGGAGTAACCCACTATACCCACTGGTTCCAGCCGCTGACCGAAGGAACCGCCGAAAAACATGACGCGTTTGTAGAACACGACGGCAAGGGCGGAATGATGGAAGAATTCTCCGGCAAACTACTTGTACAGCAGGAACCCGATGCTTCCAGTTTCCCTAATGGCGGTATCCGCAATACCTTCGAGGCACGTGGCTACAGTGCATGGGACCCCTCCTCCCCCGTATTCGTAGTAGACGACACCCTGTGCATCCCCACCGTATTTATCGCCTACACCGGCGAGTCCCTCGACTACAAGGCCCCTCTGTTGAAAGCGTTAAGTGCTGTAAATAAAGCAGCAGTTGATGTCTGCCATTATTTTAATCCCGAAGTAAAGAAAGTAATGGCCTATTTAGGATGGGAACAAGAATACTTTCTAGTAGACGAAGGCCTGTACGCCGCACGCCCCGACCTATTACTGACCGGACGTACCCTGATGGGACACGAAGCCAGCAAAAACAACAGTTGGAAGACCATTACTTCGGGGCCATCCCTACCCGTGTGGCAGCTTTCATGAAAGACCTGGAAATCCAAGCATTGGAACTGGGCATCCCCGTAAAGACCCGCCACAACGAAGTGGCTCCCAACCAATTCGAACTGGCTCCCATTTTCGAAGAATGTAATCTGGCCGTAGATCACAATATGCTCATCATGTCACTGATGCGCAAAGTAGCCCGTAATCATGGTTTCCGTCTGCTGCTACACGAAAAGCCATTCAAGGGAGTTAACGGATCAGGCAAGCACAACAACTGGTCATTAGGTACAGATACCGGTATCCTGCTGATGGCTCCCGGAAAGACAGCCGAAGACAACCTGCGTTTCATTACTTTTGTCGTCAATACCCTGATGGCAGTTTACCACCATAACGGATTGCTGAAGGCCTCCATCATGAGTGCCACCAATGCACATCGTCTGGGAGCCAACGAGGCACCTCCCGCCATCATCTCTTCTTTTTTGGGCAAACAGCTGACACAAGTGCTGGATCACATGGAAGAAAGTGCAAATGATGACCTTATTTCGCTGGCTGGCAAACAGGGAATGAAGCTGGATATCCCTCAGATTCCCGAATTGCTGATTGATAACACTGACCGCAACCGCACCTCTCCTTTCGCCTTTACAGGCAATCGCTTTGAATTCCGTGCCGTAGGTTCGGAAGCCAACTGTGCCAGTGCCATGATTGCACTGAACACGGCGGTGGCGCACCAGTTGACAAGATTCAAAAAGGATGTGGATGCATTGATTGAAAAGGGAGAGCCAAAAATCTCCGCCATCGTGGAAATCATCCGCCAATACATCAAGGAATGCAAACCTATCCGGTTCGATGGCAACGGTTATTCAGACGAATGGAAAGCTGAGGCTGCCAAACGCGGTCTGGACTGCGAAACCAGTTGTCCGCTGATATTCGACAATTACCTGAAACCCGAAAGCATCGCCATGTTCGAAGCAACAGGCGTCATGACGCGCAAAGAACTGGAAGCCCGCAACGAAGTGAAGTGGAAATGTACACAAAAAAAATCCAGATCGAGGCTCGTGTTCTCGGTGACCTAGCTATGAATCACATTATTCCCGTGGCTACCGAATACCAGAGCAAACTGATTGACAATGTATATAAAATGAAAGAATTATTCCCTGCAGAAAAAGCGTCCCGACTATCTGCCGAGAATATGAAACTTATTGAAGAGATTGCAGAACGCACCATCTTCATCACCGAGCATGTGGAAGCCATGGTGGAAGCACGTAAGGTGGCTAACAAGATAGAAAGTGAACGGGAGAAAGCAATCGCCTATCATGACACTATCGCCCCCATGCTGGAAGAGATACGTTATCACATTGACAAGCTGGAACTGATTGTTGACAATCAGATGTGGACATTACCTAAATACAGAGAATTGCTTTTATTAGATAATTGCCCGAAATTATCTATTTCTTTTGTTGGTTGTTTTAAGTTTTGCATGACAGGCTTTGTTGCGAAACAAGGCCTGTCTTTTTATTAGGTAGACACATCATAAACAAGAAAGATGAATTACAAGCAAGGCACCTTCACAAATGCTGTATCCGGGAAATGCTTCTCTATATAACGACAAATATAAGCCTCTGTATCTGCCTGAATGATTTTATCTTCTCCTTCGGGAAACAGATTGTACATCACTGTATGAAGCTTTATCCCTCTCCGTTCTATAGCCTCAAAACTCAATAATGTATGGTTGATACTTCCCAATCGTCCCGAAGTAACAAAAACTAAGGGGTAACCCGATTCCTGAATATAGTCTATAGTCAGGTTCTCCTCTGTCAACGGCACCATCAGCCCCCCGGCTCCTTCCACTAAAACAGCATCATAGCGCTCACTCAGCACCTCCGTGGCATGCTTTATTTTATCAAAATCAATGGTGCGGTTATCTATTCGTGAAGCCAAATGGGGAGAAGCCGGATAAGAAAATATTTCAGGTTTGGTAAGTCCCTGCTCATCCTCAGGCAAATACTCCGTCCCCATCAGACGACGATGCAACTCAATATCCTCCGAATAACCTTCCGGATTTCCTGTCTGTATGAATTTTTGAGTAATAGTACGACATCCTTGTTTGTTCCAAAGATGTGCCAGATAGGCCGTGGCATAACTTTTACCAATATTTGTATCAATACCACTTACGAAAAATACATTCTGTTTCATGATTCTTTTTATTTCTATTGTCTTTTCTTTGCAATAATATAAATAGGATGATAAGTCAAAGTCACCGAACGACCATCACTGAACAAACGGGCATACTTGTCACAGAAATCCTGCAAATTCCTTTTAGTCCACGCTTGTTGCCTGACAGCAGCCACCCCGGTATGTTTCAAGTGATAAAGCACTTCGAGCGGAGTGCCAAAAGTCAGACAGATACGTTCCTCATGAGCCTTCACAATCTCATAGTGTATGCGCAGTGCTTCTTCTAACTCCTCTAAAGAACGATAGTGAAGACCGCTGCCGGTAACCGATGCAACTTCTTTCAGATTATCCCTGCCGAACGTAGTAAAAGCAAAATATCCTTTCTGCTTCAACAAAGTATTACAACGTTCAAAAAACAGCTCGGGAGAAACAAACCACTGTAATGCCGAGCATGATACAATCAAATCCTGTCCTTTTGGAAAAGGAAGGGACTCGGCATCCCCTGCCAGAAAGATAGCCCGCCCGCTTCCCAACAAATCGGTGAAACAAGTACTCATCTCCTGACAAATATCATTCAACACCAGTTTTTCAGGATGGAGGGTTTCCATCAGCCTGCGGGTAAGAAAGCCCGTCCCGCTACCAATTTCCAATATCCGGCCGCACGGACGGGGCAAATAATGATTTAGCATATCACTCATGCGGTATGCAATCTGCTTTTGAACCACCGCCTCACGGTTATAACTCTCTACAGCGCGGGAAAAGCGACGGGTTATCAATTGCTTATTAATCATACGTTTTCATTTTAAATGACAGACGGGCATAGCAAATCTCTCATTATTTCTTCTGAATAATGAGGAATATCATACTCTGCCACTTCCGTCCCGGTCCATGCATTTCTTTGGTTGACCGCCGTAAAAATCAAATCATTCTTGCCTATAACAGCCCGTTCCCATGCAAAACTGGGAACAGCGCAAGATTTTACCTGTTCTCCAATCCTCCGAAGCTCTTCTTGCAGTTCCTCTACCGCACGTTGCGGACGTTTCAACAAGAATGTTTCCAGATTCTCCTTTTTCAAACACATCCTGCGGATAAACTTTTCCAGCGTAACCTCATTCAAGCCTTCCAGTGTTCCTTCAAAAACTTGCTGCGAAATACCTTTCAAATCATCGACAGGAGTTACCGTGCCATTTAAAGCAACACTCTCACAAATGGGCAAGTCCATATCCTGCAATACCATAGACGCGGCCCATACTCCCATAGACCAGGCTATCAGACGAATCTCCTGATAACCCTGCAACAGCGTGAAATCAAAATCCAGCGAACGATAATCATAACAAACCAACAGATCGCTATTTCCGGAGCAATAATCCATGAAAGGACATTCATCCATTCCCCAACCGGCAAAAAAAGTGTCAATCGGGGAAGATAATTTTGTTGTATAAAATAATGTTTCATATCAATTCTATCAGACTTTTTATTTCTTCTTCAGTAATATCCGCTGTCAACGAAAAACGGATACGCGATGTTCCTTCGGGCACAGTAGGAGGACGCACCGGCAACGCATAAAAACCTTTACGCTGCAAGAAATCGGCCTTTAACACCGTATCACCGCTATCGCCTATCGTCATTGGCAGAATATGGCTGGTAGAAGGACAAGCGTAGCCTTTCTTTACCAACGCGTCTTTCAAAAGAGAGGATATCTTCTTCAACCTTTCCCTCCGGAAGCTGAAACTGTTCAAATGCTCCAGGATAAAGAATGTCCATAGCAAGTTGACAGGAGGAAGAGCCGTTGTAAATATGAATGTACGCATTTTATTGACCAAATAATCACGGATGGTCTTCGAACAAACAATATAGCCTCCTACCGAGGCTAACGCTTTACCAAAAGTTCCACATAAGAAATCGATGTCAGCCACACAATCCTGTTCTTCCGCACACCCCAGGCCATGCATCCCCCGCACCCCTACAGCATGCGCTTCATCCACATACAGCAATACATTATCATATTGTTGCTTCAAAGTGACCAAACGACGGAGATCGGCCTCATCACCGTCCATACTGAAAATACTTTCGGTTACAATAATTATTCTATCATACCCGGCATGATTGGAAACCAGCAACTGTTCCAATTGTTCGTACCGGTTATGCCGGTATCGGATACACTTGGCCGCCGATAAACGAATGCCGTCAATAATACTGGCATGTACCAGTTTATCGGCAAGGATCAATGTACGAGTATCGCTCACTGCAGGAAGAATACCGGCATTCATGTGATAACCACTATTAAAAACCAACGCGCTTTCCTTCCGATACAGTCGGGCAAGCAAATCCTCTATCTGAACATAGATATCAAAATTTCCTGTCAGCAGCCGAGAGGATGAAGAGGAAGGAAGAAAGGTGTCGGGAGTAAGACTTTGCAAGAATTCCGTACGTAATGGCAGATAAGCAGCCAATCCCAGATAATCGTTGGATGAAAGGTTAAGCATCACTTTTCCATTCACCTCCACCTCTCTTCCCAAATGACGGATAACAGGCAACTTACGAAGATTACTTTTATTTTCAAGCAGGGCTAATTCCCTTTCCCAATCTGTTAATGAATTCATTTTTTCTATTTCTCTCAGTACTATCACTTATTCTTTTAATTCTCTTACTATCTTCACCAGTGAATGCGTCAATTTGCTCAATTCTCCAGGCTGAATTATAAAAGGCGGCATGATATACACCAGTTTTCCAAAAGGACGTACCCATACCCCTTCTTCAACAAAACGACGTTGCATGAAAGCCATATCTACCGGTTTCTTCACTTCAATAACCCCGATAGCTCCCAATACACGCACATCAGCCACTTGTGGCAATAAAGCAGCAGGGGCCAGCTCCCTCTTCAACTGTGATTCAATGGCCTTTACCTTTTCCTCCCAACTATATGAAAGCAATAATTCCACGGATGCTTTCGCTACGGCACAAGCCAACGGATTTCCCATAAAAGTAGGGCCGTGCATAAAGACTCCCGGATAACCGCCGGAAATTGTATCAGCCACATCATCACTGGCAAGGACAGCAGAGAAAGTCATGTATCCACCGGTCAGTGCCTTGCCTATGCACATGATATCGGGCTGGACACCCGCATGCTCCCAAGCAAACAGTTTCCCCGTCCTTCCGAAACCTGTCGCTATCTCATCAAAGATTAACAACAGCCGATATTGCCTGCAAAGTTTCTCTGCCTGGCGTAAAAACTCAGGATGATAAAAACGCATTCCGCCCGCCCCTTGTACAATAGGTTCCAGAATCAATGCGGCCATCTCTTCATGATGCTGTTCCAATATTTCCCTCAAGGGCTCTATATCCTCTTCATACCAGATTCCGTCAAAGCGCGACCGGGGAGCAGGAACAAAATAACGCACAGGCAATGTAGGGCCAAAAATATGATGCATACCGGTCACCGGATCACAAACAGACATGGCATTCCACGTATCTCCATGATATCCGGACTGAATAGTTACAAAATTATTTTTCTTTTCCTTCCCTTGCGCATACCAATATTGCACGGCCATTTTCAATGCCACTTCCACCGCAACCGAACCGGAGTCAGCATAAAATATTTTCTGCATACGGGGAGGAACAATCTTCAACAACAACCTGCCTAATTCGATGGCCGGATCGTGTGTCAGTCCGCCGAACATGACATGGCTCATACGGTCTATCTGTTCCTTGAGCGCTTGGTTCAATACCGGATGATTGTATCCATGTACCATGCACCACCACGAAGACATCCCTTCTATCAAACATCTTCCGTCCTCCAATTCTATATATACTCCATCCGCCCGTCTTACTTTATAAGTGGGCAGCGGATGAGTAGTCGATGTATAAGGATGCCATAAATGCTCCCTGTCAAAATTTTCCATATATTACTTCCTTATTGTTATAATAACTTTATAATGTATCAAAGCGAATACCCGGCCTCTTCTATCAATATTTTATCTTCTGATACTTTTGAACCTAATGTAGTCAGCAAATCTCCCACAATGGCAGAATTAATACCGATATACAATGCTTTCTTTACAGCTTCCACACTCATCAGTGAACGCCCTCCGGCAAAACGAAGAAATGCTGTGGGATTGATAAAACGGAATAAAGCGATGGTTGTCAGAATCTCCACCTCTGCAAGACGATCCATTTTTTCCAATGGAGTGCCGGGTATAGGCTGCAACAGGTTTATAGGAATAGACTGTACTTCCAATTCCCTCAGTGTAAAAGCAAACTCAATACGCTGTTCCATTGTTTCGCCCATGCCGATGATTCCTCCGCTGCATACATCCATCCCCACCCTGCGTGCTGCCTGCAACGTTTCTAATTTCTGTTCTTGTGTATGAGTAGAACATAGAGATGAAAAATAAGAGGGAGCCGTTTCCAGATTACAATGATAACGGGTGATGCCTGCCTTAAACAGCCGTCTCAATTCCGCCTCATCCAGCAATCCTAAAGAAGCGCATAACTGAATATGCGAATGCGCACGCATGTATTCTGTTGTCTCACATAGCCGGTTCAAGTTCCGGCTACCCGGTTTCCTGCCACTGGTCACCAAAGAAAAACGGGATACTCCCTGCGCTTCGTTATACAAAGCATGGCGCAGACATTCTTCCTTCCCAACCAAATCATAAACATCCACTTTTGTTTCATAATGTGCAGACTGTGCGCACCATTTACAATTCTCAGGACATTTACCGGATTTAGCATTGATGATGGAACACATATCGAATTTCCGGGAAGCCCAGACCTGTGTTATCTCATGAGCTGCATCATACAAATCCTGTTTCTCTGCCTTGCAGGACAGCCAACAGGCTTCTTCTACGGTAATCTTCTCACCGCCCAGCACTTTGTTTCTTATTTCATTCAGCATCATATACAGTTCATATTAAGACAAAAAAGCCGAAAAGATGCATGGCACATCTTTCCGGCAAACAATATTTATTCAAATAAAAAAGACAAATCACATCAGCCACCTGTGGTTGAGGCAGTTGGATCCGAAGCATTTGCAACATAGATTCAACAGGGGGCATTCCTTCTTCATATTCCTCTCCAGCATCCTCTTTTCGTGCGGAAGAGCAAACAGAGAATGCCGTGCAAACATTTGCCTGTTTACCCAACGATACATCGGCAATCTCCTTTTTCAGGTTACCAATAGTTACACATTTGCCCAAACTATAAAATATAGCGTACTTCTTCCGGTTCCAATAGCGGAAACGTATCGTATGTTTATTCTGGCACAATTGTTTCATATTTTTTCGTATCTGAGATTGGCAAAGGTAAATAAAATATTCAATGCAGCAAACTTTTATATAGAAAAACACCGTTCCGCCTCTTCCAACCTTAAAACCAGTTTTCCGAAAGCACAACGGTGAATTCTTAAGTCCTTTATACTATTTCTGTTATTCTTCTTTCTTCGAAGCAGCTTTCTTGGCAACCGGCTTCTTTGCCGCCGCTTTCTTTGCCGCCGCCGGTTTCTTGGCAGCAGGTTCTTTCTTTACGGCAGGAGCTTCTTGCCTTCAGCTTTCTCCAGTTTAGCCTGCAATCTCTCCACTTCCTTGTTCAAAGCCACCAATTCCTCGCCCTGGTTCTTAATGGTAGTAAGCAACGAATTTAATTCTTCGTTATCCATATCCACCGGATACAACGAATTGACACGACTTATAAAATCACCCAAAATATTCATGTAGTTGGTGAAAGCATCATACGGAGAATCATAAATTCCACGATTCAACCAAATACCGGTATTCTTAGTGGTCATGAAGCGGAAATTATTACTTGCCTGCAAATAATCCCAATCCTGCTTAATACGGCGATCATCGCACAAATGAACACGTTCTGCCACACTATAAAGTTTATTGAAAGCCTCACGCTGCATCACATTGCCTAACCACGGACTGATATCGCGTTCCTCGTCTACCCATGACATAGGATAAGGAACATCCACCTGATCCACAGATTTCAGTTTGGTAATGATATCGGTCGGAGTAGAGAAAGTAACCCCTCTTTCTTTTGCGCAGACAGGCAGTGCTTTCATAAATTCCAGAATATTGGAAGACAATGGCTGGGCGATACCCAAAGCAGAAAGTTCCATGAAAATATTGATAACCTGTTCCTCCTCCGGCAAAGCTGCAATCCAATCTATATATTTGTCGGCAAACAACGGATATTCATTCCATTCGGAATTAGAGAAACGCAGACTGATGTCATCAGACAATTTGAAATCGCGAAGCAATAACTTCAAGTTCGGATTCATGGCGCAATGATACAGATAGTGCGGACTCTTCCAACCCAAAATATGTTTTGCACCTTCAGTCAACATACCTTTAAAGCCCATATCAGCTATCGTAGCGCCAATATCATTCGAATAAATCAAGCTGGAGTTACGGAATACTTTCGGCTCCTTGCCAAATATTTGTTTAATCTTGGTACGCATACGTTCCACTTCTTCGCGGAAACAATCTTCATTAGCCAATGAGGAAAGACCGTGAGAATAAGGTTCGCACAAGAATTCGCAACATCCGGTCTCATTCAACTGATGCAACAACTCGATTACACCAGGCGCATGCACTTCCAACTGTTCCAGCGCCACACCCGAGATAGACAAAGCCACCTTGAAAGTATCACCGTGATTCTTTGCCATTTCAATCAACGCACTCAGCGCAGGAATATACGAGCGTTCGGCTATATCACTGATGCCGCGCTCATTTTCATAATCATCATAATAATAATGGTCACGGCCTATATCAAAACAGCGATAGCGTTTCAGATGGATAATTTGATGTATTTCAAAATAAAGACATATTGTTTTCATATCCTAGTTATTGTTTTATTATTTACCATAGTTTTTTAACACCTGCTCATAGAGGGCACGGATTCTCAAGCCGACTTTCTCCCATGTAATGCCATCCACTTCTTTCTTTCCTTCTTCCTGCAGATATTGGAAAAGAGAAGGATTCGTACAAATTGAATAGATGGCATCGGCCATTGCGTTGATATCCCAATAATCGGTCTTGATTACTTTATCCAAAATTTCACCGCAACCCGATTGTTTTGAGATGATAGAAGGAGTTCCGCACTGCATAGCCTCCAAAGGAGCAATACCAAAAGGTTCTGACACAGAAGGCATTACGAATACATCACTGTTTTTATATGCTTCATAAACCTGACGCCCACGCTGGAACCCCGGGAAGTGAAAACGGTCTGCAATACCTCGTTCCGCAGCCAGATTGATCATGGCATCCAGCATGTCTCCCGATCCTGCCATTACAAAACGGATATTACGGGTACGCTTCAAGACCAATGCGGCGGCTTCCACAAAATACTCGGGTCCTTTCTGCATCGTGATACGCCCCAGGAAAGTCACCACTTTTTCTTTCGAATGATCAGGACGAGGAATGTCCAGCAAATCTTGCGAAAGCGGATAAACGGCATTGTGCATGGCAAAACATTTGCGCGGGTCTTGATGATATTGGTGAATAACTGTCTGACGGGTCAGCTCGGACACACACATAATACAGTCGGCATGATCCATGCCATTCTTTTCCATAGCATATACCGTAGGATTCACCTTACCGCGCGAACGGTCAAAATCAGTAGCATGCACATGGATACACAAAGGTTTGCCACTTACCAGCTTGGCATGCACACCAGCCGGATAAGTCAGCCAGTCGTGCGCATGGATAATATCAAATTCTTGCTGGCGCGCAACCACCCCTGCAATAATAGAAAAATTATTGATCTCATCATGAAGGTTTCCCGGATAGCCGCCGGCAAACTCCATACACCCCAGGTCATTGACGTGCATGTACGAGAAATCAGAATAGATATGATCACGGAAAGCATAATACTGTTCCGGAGTCGAAGTCGAAAGACGTGACTTTAAGTAATCGTAATTCACATCACGCCACACAATGGGCACTTGGTTCATGCCTATAATGTTCAGAAACTTTTCTTCGTCGCCGCAAGGTTTGGGCAAACAGAAGGTTGTTTCCATATCACCTTGCAGGCTCAAACCTTTTGTTATACCGTAAGATGCTACAGCAAGACCACCATATATTTTGGGAGGAAATTCCCATCCAAACATTAATACTTTCATACAGGTCCCTCCTTTCAATAATTGTATTTACTCAATAAATATAATACTCGCAATATCTCTGCCACATTCATAGCGAATGATACAGCTCCACGACCTTTGAAAGGCGGGTTACCATCAAACAGTTCAGGTATAGAGCCAATACAATGAGAAGTCATTTCGTCTTCGTAGCCTATCAGCTGACGCTCCACAAATCCTATACCACTCATCTTATAAATACGAAGGTAAGCTTCAAAATAGAAGCCTGCCAGCCAGGGCCATGCGGTACCTTGATGATAAGCATAATCACGCTGCATCTGAGGACCTACATAATTTGGGTTGTAACCACCACTCTTCGGGCTGAGCGAACGGAGCCCTTTCGGGGTAAGCAGTTCTTTGGTCACAATGTCCAACACCCCTTTCTTCTGACGGGCATCAAGCGGAGAATAGTCGAATGCTACAGTAAATATCATGTTCGGACGCACGCTCCAGTCCATCATATTGCCATCCACATAATCCAGTAAATAACCATACTCATTCAAGAAAGTATCCACGAAAGCCTTCCCCGTCTTTTCTGCCAATACATTTAACGCATCAGCCAAATTATTGTTTCCACCTTCGCTCAATAGTTCACTTGTAAAGCGTAAAGCATTATACCACAAAGCATTAATTTCTACGATATAGCCTGTACGAGGAATCACAGGGCGTCCGTTTGCGGTAGAATTCATCCATGTGATAGCCTTTTCTGTGCCGTTGGCATATAGCAGACCGTTGGAATGCAAGAAAAGATTCGGATGATTCTCCCGGCGAAGGTACTCCATAATGTCTTGCAACAATGTACCATATTTCTCACGGCATTGGTCGCGCGACACCATCTTGGCATATTGCTGGATACACCACACCGCCCAAAGCAAAACATCAGGATGCTCCATTTCGTACACTTTAACATCATCAGGCTCATCATTAATAAAGTCATGAATTGCCTTGCGGGCCGTTTCCATCACCATTTCAAACTTAGCCACTTCATCAATCGCCAATGTCAGTCCCGGCAGGGAAATAAACATATCGCGCGCACGGCATTTAAACCACGGATATCCTGCCAGAATATAAAACTCATTTCCTTGTTTATTCAAGAACTGATGAGCAGCATTTATCAGACAGTGCTGGAAATTATCACGTGGAGTACGTTCTTCCACCTCTTCTTCAAAGGTTCTCTTTAATGTACGGGTACTGGCCTCGGACACACCTCCTGAAAAGACGATGCTTTCACCTTTCTTTATGTCCACTTCAAAATAACCCGGGACGTACAAATCTTCATTAAAATCATATCCTCTCTCCTGCTCTTTGGGATACTCAATTCCCCGATACCAATCCGGCTGATAGTGGAATTCGTTCTTCTTGTTCAATTGCATATATAATTCGGGATAGCCCGGATACATGCATGTCTTAATTCCATTATCCACCTCCTGATAGTCACGACTGGCTTGTGCGTTCTCATGAGTATACTGACGGACACTGCGGAAAGCCAGAAACGGACGCAAACGCAACGTAGTGGCCGAATGTGCCTCCAACAAAGTATAACGGATTAAAATTCTATTTTCATGATGAACGAAAAGCTTTTCCTTCTTCAGAATCACACCACCTACCCGATATATAGTGGTAGGAACTTTCTCACACTCGAATTCCCGGATATACTTGTGTCCCCTTGGGCTGTAATTGTCGCCCTGATACTTATGAAGTCCCAGATTAAATTCAGCGCCGTGTTGTATCACTGTTTCATCCAACGACGATAGCAATACATGGTTTTCATCATCCAGTTCAGGCACCGGAATGACAAGCAATCCATGATATTTTCTCGTATTGCAATCAACAATGGTTGTACAATGGTAAGCCCCTGAACGGTTTGTGCGGAGAATTTCTTTCGGTAATGATTCCCCGAGGTTCGTCATAAGAGTCTTGTCAAATCGTAAGTAACTCATAGTTGTTATTTTAAGGTTATAAATCAAATTTCCATATCAATTTATGTCACATATTATTTTTGTATGCAACGCTCAAAATTAGTAATTAAATGGATAAAGCAAAATTAAATAGCAAAATATTTTTCATTTTTCGCTCAAATATCCGTAGTATTGCACAGAAATCAGCATAATTATGACAAAATGAAACTTGAAATTCAAAAAATTCTATTGGCTTTTGCTCTTCCGTTATTACTTCTTTTCATTCTGTACACCCTGCGTACAATGGAAAGTGTCATGAATTGGGATTTTATCACCTGGGGCATATATCCCAGAGAAACCAAAGGAATAATGGGGATTTTCACTTCTCCATTGATACACGCTGATTGGGGACATTTATTTGCGAACACTTTTCCTCTTCTTTTTTTATTATGGTGTCTGCTCTACTTTTATCGTGATTTGGGCATTGGTATACTTTTTTTCATCTGGATAGTCAGTGGAATACTTACATTTATAATAGGCAAGCCGGGATGGCATATAGGTGCCAGCAGTATAATTTATTCACTCGCCTTTTTTCTGTTCTTCAGTGGCATTCTCCGCAAACACGTCCCTTTAGTAGCCCTGTCGTTGCTTGTCACTTTTCTATATGGCAGTCTGGTATGGAACATGTTCCCGCAGTTCGCCTCCTCCACCACTTCTTGGGAGGGACACTTGGGGGGCGCGGCGGCCGGAATAGCCGCAGCCATATTGTTCAGACACAAAGGCCCCCAACAACCGGAACTTTTCATTGACGAGGAAGAGGAAGACAACAGCAGTCATCCGGAAAACGAAGAAGTCATTACGAATCCGGACCAAGAAAAAAAGAATGACTAAATCAATCTTTCCGCCACCATGAAGTTCAAAGGGCCGGAAGGGCTGAAAGAAGCAATAACCCGCTAACGGAATTAAATGAATGTTCATATCCTCCCTATTGTATAAGTCTTTTCTATCTTCAGATTAAACCTTTTTATACAGATATATTCTATCTCCATAGCCTTTGGAGTTATCTCCCAAGACTATGGAGTTAACTCCAAAGCTTATGGAGATAACTCCAAAGGCTTGCGGAGATAAAACAAGCAGGAAGAAAAACCTTAACCACACGGCAGGAAAGGGTTAGGGATACAAACAAGATCTTTTAAGGATGAATCTGATTACAAGGCTTGCACTCTTTACAGAGAAAAATCCCCTAACACCCTTCTTTTAAAAAGGTAAAAAAGCATGTGGCAAGAAGATATGCATCTGGCCATATGTGGAAAGACTAAAACAGACTATTATTTTGCCATCTTAAATTTTAATGCATCATTTTACAACTGAAAAACAGGGTAATAAACCTTTCCGGACAGCATCATTCAAGCTTTAATACCTACTCATTACCAATTTTCATAAAATAATACCCATTTTTAGGTATTGCCCACCCTTTTAACCTCCCATAACTTTGCACCGATTTAAAATTATAAAAATTAAAGCAAAAATGAAAAGAAAGGTTTTATTGTTCTCATTATGCTTGTCGGCCTGTCTTGCAAACAGTTATGCAGAAAAAGCAACAAGTATAGATAAGGATAACACAGAGAAAACTACGGAGGAAGAACCTAAAAAAAATCCCGGCTAACATTGGGAGGTTACGGAGAAGCAGTGTACACACGTAATTTTTATAGTGACAATATGTACCGCTATTCTAAAGCAGACAGTTACAAAGACTCTGACGGACACGGACGCGTAGACTTACCTCATGTAGTAATCATGATTGGCTACGATTTCGGAAAAGGATGGAGCATGGGTAGTGAAATAGAGTTTGAACACGGAGGAACAGAATCGGCTATAGAAGTAGAAGACGAAGAAGCCGGAGAATTTGAAAAAGAAATAGAACGTGGGGGTGAAGTGGCTTTGGAGCAGTTCTGGATTCAGAAATCTTTTTGCTCGGGCTTCAATATCCGCGCAGGGCACATCATCGTGCCGATAGGACAAATAAACAACGCCCATCTTCCCACTCAGTTCTTTACAGTATATCGTCCTGAAGGTGAAAACACAATAATGCCTTGCACATGGCATGAAACCGGTCTTAGTGTATGGGGGCGTATAGGTGACTGGCGTTATGAGGCAATGGTTATTCCCGCATTGAATGCTAATATGTTCAATCATAGCGGATGGATTCATGATGGTTCTGCATCAGCCTATGAATTTAAAGTAGCCAACAATCTGGCAGGAGCGGCACGTATCGACAATTACTCTGTCAAAGGATTGCGTATGGGAATAAGCGGCTATATAGGTAACAGTTTCCAAAACGACATTATTAAAGATGAAAAATCCACCAAATATAAAGATGTGAAAGGAACAGTGGTCATAGGTGCATTCGACTTTGATTATAATGATCATAACTGGGTAGTACGCGGCAATTTTGATTATGGCCATCTGGGAGACGCTGATCTGATCTCCACTCACAACAAAAGCCAAGACAATAGCACACAGTCCCCTTATCCTCACACAGCCGTGGGCAAGACAGCCATTGCCGCCGGAATCGAGGCAGGATATGATATTTTTTCTCAAGTAAAGAAAATGAGAGACAATGGTAAAAAACTATATGTATTTGGACGATATGAATACTATGACTCATATCATAAGGCTGCTAAAGGTTTCAGCAAATATGAATGGACTAAAAAACAACGCATGGCCGTCGGTTTGAACTACTATCCTATGAAAGACATCGTAGTAAAAGCCGAATACTCAAAACGCTTCTTGAAAAGCCAGTATAATAACGAACCCTCTTTTTCATTGGGCATAGCTTATGCAGGATTTTTCATTAAATAAACCCGATTATTCATTTTTTAAAATTAAATAGGTATGAAAAGTTTGTTAAAATTCCCCTTACTTGTTGCTGTAGCAACAATGATGACTTGCAGTTTCAGCGCATGCAGTGATAACGATGATCCGACTCCGGATACCGGTACGTCTGAAACAGATGCAAAATTCGAAGCAATCGCAAAACAGTATCTTGATCACACGGTATATGTTACTTACAAGAACCTGGCTGATGAAACCGAACAGCTAGTAAAAGATTTACAAGCATTAAAAAGCAGCAAGACTGATGCAAATGTAAAAGCTACCTGCGAAACCTTCCTTGAAGCACGTGCATGGTGGGAAAAGAGTGAAGCTTTCCTGTATGGGGCAGCTACCGATTTCGGTATCGACCCGCATATTGACTCATGGCCTTTGGACTTGGACGGATTACAGACCGCACTGAAAAATACGGAACAGGTAGAAGCAATGGGTGGTGAAGACGGAGATATTTATGCCGGCGAGAAATTGGGTAATTCTTTATTAGGATTTCATGGTATTGAATACATCCTTTTCGAAGATGGTAGCCCCAAATCAGTTTCTAAAATCAGTGACTTACATCTGACTTACGCCGTAGCTGTAGCTGGTGATTTGCGTAACCGTTGCTGGCAGCTGGAACTTTCATGGAGAGGCGAAAGTGCTGTCAATGCCGACCGTGTCGCTAAAGTCGCAAATGAGTTAGAACTGCCTTACACTGTAAACAGTGGTGAATATTCTTATGGTGAGAATATGCTGAATGCAGGAAAAGCAGGTAGCACATACGCCAGCTGGACATTAGCCATGCAAGCTATCATTGACGGCTGCAAGACTATCGCAGATGAAGTAGGAACTTCTAAAATAGGAAAACCTTATAGCGGAGAAGACCCTGCTTATATAGAATCACCATACAGTCACAAGTCCATTCTAGACTTTTATGACAACATCATCAGTATTCAGAATGCTTACATGGGCGGTATAGAAAATGAACGTGACGAAACCAACTCACTACACAACTATATTGCTGGAGTAGATAAAGAACTGGATACAAAAGTTGTAAATGCCATAAACAATGCTCTGACCAAAATCAATGCCATGGCAGCTCCATTTGTAAACAATATTAAAGATCCAAGTGCAGGTGAAGCAATTAAAGCTTGTCAGGATCTTGATGCCATATTGTCTGATGTTAAAACAGCTTTAAGAAACAATTAAAAAGAACTGTTTACCCCAATGACCACAAAGGATCTGCAAGAGGGTGTCCGGAAAAGGTCTATTGTACTATCTTTTGCTGTAGATGGTGATTTTACATTCGCTCCAAGCACCGGCTTTGTGCTGCCGGATGTCCCCTCTACAACAGACATGATAGTGAAAAAGACCGGGGGAGGACAACCTTATGTAGATTCTTTGGTATATAAATTTGAAAAGTAACTAACTTTAAACATTCTTATATGAATAAGTTATTTAAAATACACTGGCTTGCTGCTCTATGCGGCCTTACAATGCTCTCGCTAACAGCCTGTAATGACGATGACAATCCGGAAAACAAATCCTATTATTTTTTTCATTTAAAAATTAAAGCTGAGATTGCTTTATTGTTACTAAGTGTTTCTTATTATTTGTTGAATATAGATGTTGGATCTTTATTCTCAGAGGTATTGCAGAGAATAAATTTTGGAGTTTTGCTCTTTTCTGATCATTTATTGCACTATGTAGAAGAGTCTGATCGTTGGTTGGGTGCGGATTCTATTCTTGAAGGTGCTCAACAATCTATAATAACCAAATCTTTTCAATTTATATTTGAATGCTCAATTATTATGTCATCATATATAGCACTTTGTTTACGTCAAGAACAAAAAGTTCAATGTTTTTATAATATTATGGTTTTTGCATTTTTTATGTGTCGATTGGTGCATGGATATGAAATATTGGCTAGAATGTTTGGGCAATTATATATATATTGGTTTATACCTTTTGGATATTCTCTTTATATTTTTTCAAAAAATCAGGTTGTCTTACGCTCAAAAGGGTATTTAGGATTGATGCGAGGATGTATAATCATTGCTTGTTCTTATTTATGTCTATATTGGGGACGTTTTATTTATTTAAATCCTGAGGCTGTTTTTATTTGGAATTGAGTATTGGAATGAAAAAAATATCACTAATAGTCCCAGTTTATAATGTTGAGGATTTTGTGGCTCGATGTCTTAATAGTCTTCTAGAACAAAATATGTCTTATGAAGATTATGAAATTATTATTGTTAATGATGGCTCTACTGACAGTTCATTGGAAATTATACAACCATATTTAGAAAAATATCCTAATTGCAAACTTATTGATAAACCCAATGGAGGTTTGAGTTCTGCGAGAAATGCAGGCCTTAATGTCGCTTTAGGAGAATATATTTGGTTTGTAGATTCTGATGATTTTATAATGCCCAATTTGTTAGATGATTTGTATAAGGAATGTTCTTCAAATGATTTGGATGTTTTATGGATGGAATGGCGTAGGGTTAGTGAATTAGGGATAGAATTACCTCAGTTTTATTGTACGTATAGAAATAAAAATATCACATGTAATAAATGGTGTACAATTTATGGAACAAGTTTGTTCTACATATTTATTTGCATGGGCTTTTCTTTACAAGAGATGTTTTTTACAGAAAAATTCCTTTTTATTTATGGAGGGAATACTTTATGAAGATGTGGAATTTAATACACGTGTATTTCCATTGATTAACAGAATTAAAATTTATAGTAGAATCTGCTATAATTATACATGTCGACATGGGTCTATTTTAAACTCTATAAGCGAGAAAAGAATTGAAGATCTTATTTTGTTTGTTTTCGCGTACATGATATGTTTCTTCAAACTCCATATAAATTTTATAAAAGGATATTATCAGATTCTATAATTAGTATATTTTTATTACTTGAAACATCGAATTCGAGAAAGTTGAAGAATATTTTCTTTGAACAAATGAAAACACGTAATATTAGGACTATAATATATACAGGGACATTGATTAGAAAATTATTGTGTTTTACTTTTAATTTATCTCCTCGTTTGTGCTCACATGTAGTTCACTTTATGCTTGTAATTCGTAAATTTTTAAAAAGATGAATCATATTTATCAATGGAATAAAAAATCGTCTCCATATAATTCTTTAAATATCTATGCTAAATACTTAGGTACTCTAATTGAAAAAATATGGGGAATTGAGTCTACTTATATTTATCCGGATACAGATAATTATATAGATATTATAAAAGAGGCTACTCAAGAAAAATCTACATCTATTATCTTTTGGCATTATGGTGTTTTTGATCCTAACATAAAATATATAGAGGATTATTCCAAAGTTGTGTTTATATACCATAATATAACTCCTGCTAAATATTTTTGGTTGACTAATCCTCTTTCATCGTTACGTGCAATAGGAACATATATCCAACTTTTACTATTACCTCGAAAAGCAAATTGGATTACGGTGAGTGATTTTAATAGAATTTGTTTAAAGCCTTTTGGCTTTAAAAGAATAGAAAGTTGTCCATTGATACCTTACAATGTTAGCGATAGAAAATACTCTAAAAATACGGAGTGTACTCTTTTGTATGTAGGTCGAATAATAGAAAATAAAAATTGTATAAATCTGCTTTTGTATATAAAACGTTTAGCTAAAATGTACAATAAAACAATACGGTTTATTATAGTTGGAGAATGTACGACTAGCAATTTTTATAAAATATATTTTCAAAAAGTATTGGGAGAACTTCAAAAAATAGATAATTTGAAATTAGAATGGATTGCTAATGTTGATACTGAAAAATTACATGAGTTATATCAATCGTGTTGGTTATATGTCTCAACATCATTGCATGAGGGGTTAGGTATGCCGGTTTGTGAAGCCATATTACACGGAACACCTGCAATATATATGGAATGTGGTGGACAAGAAAGTGTTTTAAATTCGTTGGGTATGATTCCATTGGGGAATAGTAATAAATTTGCGGATAAAGTATTAGAATTAATATCTGATGAAAATAAAAGGAATTCTCTGTTAGAGGCTCAGATTAGTGAATTAAAAAAGAAAGATTGGCCTAAATCACGGGCTATTGTTTCTGAAGTATATGGAAAGTATATAATATCAGATTAAGTTTTTAGACGAAAAATCTACTTCTATTTATGCCATGAATGGTATTGATTATAAGTCTATTTTCTTGAAGTTAACTTGTAAACAGTTACTATCTCTTTTGCAATCTCACTCCAGCATTCTTTGTCCAGCATAAAGTAAGGAATACTTTCCGCTTCATCTTCCATCCGCACGAACAAGTGCCGCATAGAGTCCGACGGGGTATATTCGTAAAACTCCAGTTTCTCTACCCGGTATCCTTTTGCACGGACTTGGACAATCACTTTTTGCAGTTCCTTGTCGGACAGGCTTCTGCCTATCTCGTAAAGAGAACGCAAATGATCGCTGTCTCCATAGAGGTGGTCATGAATAGATGGAAATTCTGTAAATTGGCTCATGGTATTCGTTGTTGGGTCACAAAAATAATATAATATTTTAGAACTACAATATTCATGTTATTGAAGTTAAAAAACGTATCCCTGGTGGAGAACCGCCAAGGGTTGGCTGCTTTGCCGGAAGGCAAGCTCCTGATCAATACTATCAACGCCCATTCCTACAACACCGCCCAGAAAGACAGGCTCTTTGCTGAAGCTTTGCAGCAGGGGGATGTGTTAATCCCCGATGGGGTAAGTATCGTCAAGGCGTGCCGTTGGTTGGATGCAAGATCCAAACCCACAGAGCGCATTGCCGGCTGGAATCTGTTCGAGTTCGAGATGAACAAGCTGGACCGGACCGGAGGGAAATGTTTTTCATGGGCAGCAGTGAAAAAGTATTGGCATTGATAAAGCGGCGTGTAAAGGTGGATTATCCTAACATCGAAGTGGAAACCTATTCGCCACCCTATAAGCCGGAGTTTTCGGAAGAGGACAATCGGGCGATAGTTGAAGCTATCAACAAGGCAAATCCTGATTTGCTCTGGATAGGGATGACTGCCCCCAAGCAGGAGAAATGGGCGTACACGCATTGGCATGAATTAAAAATCCATTGCCATTGCGGAACGATAGGTGCTGTTTTCGATTTCTATGCCGGAACGGTAAAGCGTGCTCCCACCTGGTGGCAGAGACATTCTCTGGAATGGTGCTACCGGTTGTTGAAAGAACCTCGCCGGATGTGGAAACGTTACATTATCGGCAATCTGTTGTTCATGTGGAATATATGTAAGGAGTAGCTTGATGAAAAGAATCTTATTGCTTGTTTTTCTGTGTAGTGTTTCCTTATGGGCCGATGCCCAGGCATTGCTAGGGACTACCGGACTGCTTCATGCTCCCACGGCTGATATGCAGCGTGATAAAACGTTCCTGTTTGGTGGAAACTATTTGAATACTCATCCGTTATCCACCCATTTTCGTAGTAGTGAAGTGGGGTATACCTTCAATTATTACATTAATATTACTATTTTTCCTTGGCTGGAGGTGGCCTATATCTGTACATTGGTACATGCGGATCATGGCTCTACTTATTTCCCGGAACAGTCTTGGGGGAAATTCGCTAATCAGGACCGGGCTTTCAGTGCGCGTCTGCGTCTTTGGAAGGAAGGATGGTGGAAGGAGTGGACACCGCAAATCGTCCTTGGCCTGGACGATCCCACTTCTCATGCCGATCATGGTGGCGGTGAACTGGTGTCTGGCAATACAAGCGGTTCCAATAATTACGCGACACGCTATTATCTGGCTGTAACCAAACATCTGGATTTCCGGAACGTAGGTGAATTGGGTATTCATGCCGCATTTGTATATGGTAATGCCAAAGGTATGGAGCGTTATAAACGTCCTTCATTCGGCACAAACTTCCGTTTTGCTTTTCCCGAAACATCTATAATAAGCAAGGTTGCGAATGGCTTGAACCTGATGGCAGAGTACGATGCAAGAACTTGCAATGTGGGTTTTGAGTACAGCTTTTGGAAAGACTACATCAACGTCGTAGTAGAACTGAACCGTTGCAAATACTTCTCTGGTGGTCTTGTCTTTAAAGTCCATCTGAAATAATAAAAAAGAGCACTCGGTTAGGAAATTTCCGGTTAGATTTTGTTTCTTTAAAGTAGCGTGCCATGAAGCAGCAGTCATTAAAGAAATACCCGATAAGCATACAGACTTTAGAGAAAGTCATAGAGAGAAATTATCTTTATATAGATAAGATGGACTATATTTACTGGATGGTACACGATGCTTCCAATTATTTATCATCGGTTCTGTATTAGATTCAGTGGCGGAACAGTTTACGATATCAAATACAAGCCGCTGATAAAAATTAATTCATAAAGATCGAACATTTACTATAGGCTGTGTGCAATACTGCATGCAGCCTTTCCCTCTTTTGTTGCCGGTGGCGACCGGCATCCGCCTATGTATTGCAAAAACAACAGTCTTCGTGACTACCAGCAGGAAATGAAGTCCCGGCTCTTTAAGGAGTGGGAGTTTCATCAGAGTGTCATGGTGCAAATGCCTACAGGCACAGGAAAGACTCATCTGTTGGCGGCGGTGGTGAGAGAATTCCTCCACCGTTCCGGTACCTGTGTCTGGATAGTGGCGCACCGCAGGGAGCTGGTGCAACAGATAGAGGAAACCGTGGCCCGGTATGGAATGGGAAAAGAACCGGACAAGTCAGGAAAGAACGGAAGGATGAGGAAAAACAGTATGCCGGAAGAATCCGGAAAGGTGAAGGCATTGTCTATCCAATGGCTGTCTCGCAACTGGAAGAATATGGAGGAATCCCCCGGACTGATCGTCATTGACGAGGCGCATCATGCGCTGGCGGAGACTTACAAAGAACTTTGGAAGAGATATCCGGAAGCGAGGAAACTGGGCATGACCGCCACACCCTGTCGATTGAATGGTAAAGGCTTCACCGATTTGTTTGATACGCTGATTACCTCATGGAGCATTGCGGAATTCATTGGAAAAGGTTGGCTGTCGGCTTTCGATTACGTGTCCATCCGTGCGGACAGCAGGGAGCAGCGGATGATAAATTCATTGAAGAAACGTGGGGCGGACGGAGATTATCAGGTGAAGGAAATGAATGAGGTGCTGAACCGCCAGGTCAGCATCCGGCGGTTGTATGAGAGTGTCGAGAAGTATGCCAACGGGAAAAAAGGAATCGTGTATGCTGTCAGTATAGCTCATGCCCGGCAGATAGCCGCCTGCTACAATGCGCACGGGGTGGAGACCGTAGCTATCGACAGCAAAACGCCTGCTTCGGAGCGGAGGGAACTGGTGGAGGGATTCAAGCAGGGACGAATCAGGGTGCTGGTCAATGTGGATATCTTTTCCGAGGGTTTTGACTGTCCCGATGTGGAGTTCGTGCAGCTGGCGCGTCCCACACTTTCCTTGGTAAAATATCTGCAACAGGTGGGACGGGGACTGAGGAAATCTGGTGACAAGGAGTCCTGTATGCTGATAGACAATGTGGGCCTGCACCGGATATTCGGTCTGCCCGTCCGTGACCGGGATTGGGAGGCGATGTTCGAGGGACGGATGATGGGCAACGCCCTGTCCCGGGTAAGAACAGAAAACAGGCTGCCCGTGTCCTGTCCGTCCTCGGAGAATGACAAGCGGGATGAAGAGTTGGAAATCGTGATGACACATGGACAGTTGCTGGAGGTTATCAGGAACCGGAACTCGTTTTATTTAGAAGAGGAACAGGCAGAACAGAGGGCACATTCCGTTCTAAAAGCTTTCCATGACCGGCGTAGCGGACTGTGGGGGCTGAAACGTGGAAACAGAATGACGATGATGCCTCAGTATCGGGAAGTGTTCGATATCTGTGGAAACCGGGCGGCAGTTCGTTTGGAAGATGGCCGGGTGAGCGTTGTGGATGACTCCGGAAAGCCGGAGATAATAATAGACCGCGGCCGGAGGTTGAGGTTTATGAAAGGGGAGCTCCTTGGCGTCACGGGTGATGACGGTACTGATTTTTACATCGACCTGAAAACAAGCCGGACTTACCGGGAGAAGCCGGTAGTGTTTTCTTATGGTGGAGAGGACTATGGCAACGTGGAATTGCTGAAGGTGGGGGATATCTTCCATAGCCGCACGAGGAAGGCTTATGCCTCTACGCAGGGGTTGCATAAGGATAGTCTTTGTTTTTACGGTTTTTACTTGAAGATTCCCGACTATCGTGTTCCGAAAAGCTGCAAGTTGGTGGATTCGGTATGGTCTACGTTCTTTGATGTTTTTGCCTGTCTGCTGGAAGGAGATGACGAGGAGGTGTACTGGTGTTGTGGGCACCTGGCGGACCGTAGTATCGTGGTGATGGACGAGAGTGGGAACTATTATCATGCGGAAAAAGGAAAAAAGAAGCGATATATAGCCTGTAATGTACCTAAAACCGGAGAGAAGGATTTTGATTCTGTGGTGCGGAGGCTGAAGGAGGAAGCCGGACGGCGCGCGGAGGAAATCATTCGGCGGCAGCAGCGGAATGCGGAGGAAAAAAGACAACGGAGACTGGAGGAGATAAGGGATGTCCAGCCTTTCCGGATGGGGGTGAAGTGGGGGCTGAAATTGGGTGAACGTATCGTAGTGCCTCCCCATTACCGGAACATTTGTCCACCCGTCGGTGGTTATTGCGCCTTTGAGGAAAATGCATGCCAATGGGGACTGATGGCCCTGGACGGCAAGGTAGTAGTGGAAGCCAGATACCAGAAGGTGGAGATAGAGGGTGACGGAACGGTGAGACTGACTATTATCCCCGGTAAGGTGAAGACGATAAAACTATGAAGAATCCCGAACTATTTTCTTTCTGTCAATAGATTCCTTTCCTTTTGTTTTCTTGCCAATCTTGCCAAGTTGTTTGTTTAGACATGGCTGATTATAAAAAGAGTATTCTTATAGCGAGAATACTCTTTTTTATGAGGAATAAATAGGGAATATTTATGAAAACATGTAAGAAAAAGGGGCGTGAAAGGAAATAGTTAGTAATAAAATGCTTGCTATCTTATTATATTTGTTACCTTTGTGGGTCTTATAATATGAAAAACAATGAAAATAACAATTCTACAGAGAAATATAGAATGGGCCAATCCTCAGGCCAATGTAGCAAGGGCCGACGAGGCAATAAGCTGTCTGCCGGATTCTGATTTGTTTGTTTTACCCGAAATGTTTTCCACCGGTTTTTGTACGCAACCCGAAGGAATTGCGGAGAGCGCCGACAGCGAAACACTTCACTGGATGAAGCGTAAGGCAGCCGAGCGGAATTGTGCTATTGCAGGCAGTGTAGCGGTATGTGAGAATGGAAATTATTATAATCGTTTTTACTTTGTCCATCCGGATGGAGCCGTGCAGCATTATGATAAGAAGCATCTGTTTATCTTTGGGGGCGAACACAAGCGTTTCACCGCCGGTACGGAGCGTGTGGTGGTGAACTTCCGTGGGGTACGTATCCTGTTGGAAGTATGTTATGACCTTCGCTTCCCTGTTTGGGCACGTAACCTGGGTGATTATGACATGATACTTTATGTGGCAAGCTGGCCTACCCCCCGTGTGGATGCCTGGAGCGCGCTGCTTCGTGCGCGGGCTATTGAAAATCAGTGTTATGTAGTCGGAGTGAACCGCATGGGAGTTGATCCTGCCTGTGAATATTCGGGTGGCAGCGCCATCATCGATCCCTACGGAAAGACGATAGCCGAATGTCCGTGGAGCAGGGAAAGCGCGGTGTCGGCTGATATAGATATGGAGGCATTGCAGGCTTTCCGGAAGAAATTTCCGGTACTGGATGATGCCGACCCCTTTACATTGATATAAAACAATTAATAAAATAATAGATGATGGCTGAAAAGAAATTATTGTTGGGCGATGAGGCAATTGCCCTCGGAGCGATACATGCCGGCATATCGGGTGTATATGCCTATCCGGGTACACCGTCCACTGAAATCACGGAGTTTATCCAGAATAATCCTTTAGCAAAGGAAAGAAAATTGCACAGCACTTGGTGTACCAATGAAAAAACGGCCATGGAGGCTGCATTGGGTATGTCATACGCAGGAAAACGTGCTTTGGTATGTATGAAACATGTAGGTATGAATGTGGCTGCCGATGCGTTTGTCAATTCTGCCATAACCGGCGTGAACGGTGGGCTGGTGGTGCTGGCTGCCGATGATCCTTCCATGCATTCGTCACAGAACGAACAGGATTCACGCTTTTATGGAAAATTTGCTATGATTCCCATGCTGGAACCGTCTTCCCAACAAGAAGCATACGATATGATGGATTACGCATATACACTATCGGAAAAACTGAAGTTGCCGGTGCTGATGCGTGTGGTTACCCGTCTGGCACATTCGCGTGCCGGTGTGGAAGTAGCCGATATCCGTGAGGAAAATCAGTTGAATCCTGATCATGAACGTGCCCACTGGGTATTGCTGCCGGGTAATGCGCGTAAACAATATCTGGATTTAGTGAAAAAGCAGGAAAAACTGGAAGAAGCTTCCTCCAAATCTCCTTATAATTATCTGGAAGGGTTGAATCCCGAATATGATTATGAGTTCGGAGTGATAGCTTGCGGTATCGGTTATAATTATGTGAAAGAGGCAGATACGGATGGTTGCCATATTCCGGTATTGAAAGTTTCGCAGTATCCGTTGCCGGCTGACGAAATCAGGACGATGGCAGACCGTTGCGGATATGTTTTGGTAGTGGAAGATGGCCAGCCGTTTGTGGAAGAGCAGGTAAAAGCGATTCTTTCCTCAGACTATGAGATAAAGGGACGCCTGACCGAAACTTTGCCACGTACCGGTGAACTGACTCCGGATAATGTGGGCGAGGCAATCGGATGGGGAATCAAACGTCCGTTTGGTAAACCTCAGGTGGTGATGCCGCGTCCGCCTGCATTGTGTCAGGGATGTGGTCATCGGGATGTGTATGATGCATTGAACAAGGTGGCTGCGGAATATCCGGATGCACGCATTTTCGGTGATATCGGTTGCTATACATTAGGTGCGTTGCCCCCGTTCCGTGCTATTGACAGTTGTGTGGATATGGGTGCTTCCATAACCATGGCCAAAGGTGCTTCCGATGCGGGAGTATTTCCGGCCATTGCGGTTATCGGTGACTCTACATTCACTCATTCCGGTATGACCGGTCTGCTGGATGCGGTCAATGACCATGCCAATATCACTGTGGTGATTTCGGATAACCTGACTACTGCCATGACCGGTGGACAGGACTCTGCCGGTACGAACAAATTCGAGGCGATCTGCCTGGGATTAGGGGTAGAACCCGAACATGTGCGTGTGGTGGTTCCATTACCAAAGAATATGGAAGAAATCACCCGTACTATTCGTGAGGAAATAGAATATAAAGGGGTGTCTGTCATTATTCCGCGCAGAGAATGTATCCAGACATTGAATCGTAAACTAAGACAGAAAAAAGCAGATAAGGCATGAGAAAAGATATCATACTTTCGGGCGTAGGAGGACAGGGTATCCTGACTATCGCTACTATTATAGGAGAAGCTGCTACGGCAGAAGGCATCAATTTGAAGCAGGCTGAGGTACACGGTATGAGCCAGCGCGGAGGAGATGTACAGTCCAATCTGCGTCTATCCGACGAAACGATTTATTCGGATCTGATCGCTCAGGGTGAGGCGGATCTGATTATTTCCATGGAACCGATGGAGGCGTTGCGTTATCTGCCTTACTTGCAGGAAGAAGGTTGGGTGATTACTTCTGCTAATCCTTTCAAGAACATTCCCGACTATCCTGAAGAAGTGGATCTGATGAGAACTTTGGAAAGTCTTCCGCATGTGGTGAAGTTGGAAATAGAGGATATGGCAAAAGAAAACAGTATGCCTAAATGCGCGAATGTGATTCTGCTGGGCATGGCTGCGAAGTATATTGAGATCGTATCACCGGAACAGTTGCGTGAAAGCATAGGGCGTGTGTTTGCCACAAAAGGTGAGAAGATTGTTGAAATGAATCAGAAGGCTTTTGATATAGGCTTGAATGCGGTAAAGAACTGGTAATGCCATGAAGATATTTAGTGAAGAATTAGTGGAGAAGGCGGTGAAGGAACTGCACATCGCCAATCTTGCACAGGCTACTATCGGTGATGTGCTGCTGGTAGCTCAGTATCTGGAAAAGGAAACGGGGATTCCTTTTATCCGTATGGATCAGGGATCTCCCGGCCTTGCTGCCAATCAGATCGGGATTGAAGCGGAGAAAGTCGCTTTGGACAGGGGAGTCGGATCGCAATATCCGGCTGCCGCAGGAGTGCCCGAGTTGAAAAAGGAGGCTTCCCGTTTTGTAAAAGCTTTCTTGAATCTGGAAATCTCTCCGCGCGCTTGTGTGCCTACCACCGGGTCGGTGGCCGGTTCATTCGGCTCATTCATAGCCTGTACGCAGCGTATTCCGGGGAAAGACAAGGTATTGTTCATTGATCCCGGATTTCCTATTCAGAAATCCCAGCTTCGCATTATCGGTGTGGAGTGGGAAGAATTTGATATCTATCATTATCGTGGACAGGCCTTGCGTGAGAAATTGGAAAGTTTCCTGAGTAAAGGCGATATAGCAGCGATTATCTATTCTAATCCGAATAATCCGGCATGGATTTGTCTGGAAGAGGAGGAGTTGCAGATAATCGGTGAACTGGCAACCCAATACGATGTGATTGTCATGGAAGACCTCGCTTATTTCTGCATGGATTTCCGTCGGGATATGGGACATCCTTTCGAACCGCCCTATCCGCCTACTGTGGCAAGATATACGGATAATTATATCCTGATGCTTTCTTCTTCCAAGATATTCAGTTATGCCGGACAGCGTATGGCATTGACATGTATCAGCGACAAACTGTTCGACCGCCAGTTCCCTGCATTAGCAGAACGGTATAAAGATGCAGGGGTATTCGGTCCTACACTGATTGCTTCCATCCTTTATATGATTACTTCGGGATGTACGGCTTCCACTCAGTATGCATACGCTGAGATGCTCCGTCTGTCTACTGAAGGTAAAATCAATTTTGTGGAAGATACCCGCGAATATGCCCGTCGTGCGGAACGCATGAAGAAAATATTTACCGACAATGGTTTCCACATCGTATATGACTATGATGCTACCCAGGTGGTGGGAGATGGTTTCTTCTTTACCATTGGTTACGGAAATATGACAGGGGGTGAATTGCTCCGGGAGTTATTGTATTATGGAGTAAGCAGCATCTCGCTTTCTACTACCGGTAGCGAGCAGGAAGGTGTCCGCGCCTGTACTTCCAGAATGCGTGAGGAACTTTATCCGGTGATGGAAGAACGCATGAGAGCTTTTCATGAAGATCATTGAAAATAATGTGCTAATAGGATAATGTGCCGATTGTCATATGGTGTGTTTGTGCACCAGTACATTGGCTAATTAGCACATTGAAAAATTATTTATTATGATTTGGAACAAAAATAAAGAGTGCATGAGCCGGGACGAAATGAGCGCTCTGCAGGGAAAACGCCTGAACAAGTTGGTGAACCTGGTTTATCATAATGTCCCTTTTTATCGTAACAAGATGCAGGAGATGGATTTATCTCCGGATGATATTCAAACTATTGAAGACATTGTAAAACTTCCTTTTACTACCAAACAGGATTTACGTGATAATTATCCTTATGGACTTCAGGCTGCTCCTGCTTCGGAAATTGTACGTGTACACGCTTCTTCGGGCACAACCGGGAATCCTACCATTGTGGGATATACACGTCGTGACTTGTCCGTATGGTCCGAAGTAATGTCGCGTTGTCTTTCGGCTTATGGGGTTACTCGTAATGATACTTTTTCTGTCAGTTATGGTTATGGATTATTCACTGGTGGGCTGGGTGCACATTATGGTGTGGAGAATCTGGGGGCGACTGTTATCCCGGCTTCTACCGGAAATACGGAAAAGCATGTTCGTCTGATTCGTGACTTGGGTATAACCGGTATTGCTTGTACTCCTTCTTATGCTCTTTATTTAGCAGAAGTGGTGGAACGTATGGGGCTTACCAAGAAAGATATCGGCCTCCGTATAGGAGCCTTTGGAGCCGAGCCATGGACGGAGAGTATGCGTAAGGAAATAGAAGAGCGGCTGGGCTTGAAAGGCTACAATATTTATGGATTGAGTGAAATTATGGGCCCTGGTGTTTCCTATGAATGCCAGGAACAACATGGTTCGCATATCAATGAGGATCATTTTTATCCTGAAATCATTAACCCTGAAACGCTGGAACGTCTTCCGAATGGAGAAGTGGGAGAATTGGTGTTTACTACTCTGACCAAGGAAGGTATGCCGTTATTGCGCTATCGTACGAAGGACTTGACTTCCCTGATGGAGGGTGAATGTCCGTGTGGAAGAACCAATATTCGTATGTCGGGTATTGTAGGCCGTAGTGACGATATGCTTATTATCCGTGGCATCAATGTATTCCCGTCTCAGGTGGAAAGTGTTATTCTGGATATGCCGCAGTTTGAACCTCAGTATATGCTGGTGGTGGATAGGAAGAATAATCTTGACTCTTTGCAGGTACAAGTGGAAGTCCGCAAAGACTTCTTCTCGGACGATATGGGACGTATGCTGGCAATGAAGAAGGCGCTGAGTGACAAATTGAAGAGCGTTCTTTCTATCAGTGCTGAAGTGAAGCTGATGGAGCCTAACAGTATTGCCCGTAGTGAAGGCAAGAGTAAACGTGTGATAGACAACCGAATTTTAAAATGAAAAAGTACGCAATATGACAATTAAGCAATTATCTGTTTTTCTGGAAAACAAGACCGGAAGGATAAATGACGTAACCAAGACATTGGCAAAGTATGATATCAATATGCATGCGTTCAGCATGGCGGAATCTACTGATTTTGGTATTCTTCGTTTGATTGTATCGGATGTGGAAAAAGCGGTGGAAGTACTTCGTGCCGAGAATTTTGCCGTGATGCTGACCGATGTGGTATGTATCAGTTGCCCGAATGTGGCTGGTTCTTTGGCTAAAGTTTTGGACTATCTGGCAGCAGAGAATATCTTTATTGAATATATGTATGCTTTTGCTCAGGGAGATACGGCACATGTGGTTATCCGTCCGTCTAATGTGGATCGATGCATGGAAATCTTGAACAAACTCAATTGTAATGTTTTGACTAAAAATAGTTTGTGATTTCTTTGACATATTCATTCATTTTGTAGTAATGGAAATCCGGATAAGTATTAAAAAATAGTTTATCAGAATCTTTTTTAAAGTTAGAAAGCCGCCTCCTCTGAAGCGGCTTTCTGCTTTTCTATTAGAACAAACTCCAAGCAACTGTCAGTCCGGCCATTACAATGGCAACCATACTCATCAGTTTAATCAAAATGTTCAAACTGGGACCGGATGTATCTTTAAACGGGTCACCTACCGTGTCACCGGTAACCGTTGCTTTGTGAACTTCACTTCCTTTACCGCCGAAATTGCCTTCTTCTACATATTTCTTGGCGTTATCCCATGCGCCTCCTGCATTGGCCATGAAAATGGCAAGCACGAAACCGGAGGACAACCCACCAATCAGCAGACCGATGACTCCGGGAACTCCAAACACTAATCCTGTAGCAACCGGAGCGATGATAGCCAAAAGAGACGGGAATACCATTTCACGTTGTGCTCCTTTGGTGGAGATTTGTACACAACGGGCATAGTCGGGTTCGGCTTCTCCAGTCAGAATTCCTTTTATTTCACGGAACTGGCGGCGTACTTCCTCTACCATGTGGGCTGCTGCACGCCCCACTGCATTCATGGTCAGACCGCAGAACAGGAATGCCATCATACTGCCCAAAAACATGCCGCTTAGCACTTTAGGGTTCATCAGGGTTACATCGTAATAAAGCATGTAGTCAGTGAAACTGGCGTTATGAACATCTACGGTAATGCCGTTTGGTAATTCCAGAATGGTCTGCCCCAACCGGGTTAATCCGATACGGATTTCTTCTACATAGGATGCTAACAGAGCCAATCCGGTCAGAGCAGCAGAGCCGATAGCAAAGCCTTTGCCGGTGGCAGCAGTTGTGTTACCCAACGAGTCGAGTGCGTCAGTGCGCCTGCGTACTTCTTTACCTAATCCGCTCATTTCGGCATTACCGCCGGCATTGTCTGCAATTGGTCCGTAAGCATCGGTAGCAAGGTAATTCCCAATGTTGAGAGCATACCTACGGCAGCAATACCAATACCGTAAAGCCCCATGGAAATATTGGCGAAATCAAACCCGGAAGCAAGCCAATAGGATAAGATGATGCCTACTACTACTGCCAGTACCGGGATAGTGGTGGAAACCATACCTAGTCCGATACCGGAAATGATAACGGTAGCCGGACCTGTCTTTCCACTTTCGGCCAATCGTTGTGTAGGTTTATAAGATTGAGAAGTATAGTATTCGGTAGAGCGACCGATAACGATCCCTACTATTAATCCCACTACCACAGCAAAAGAGATGTTTACCCAGTTTTCCAGTCCCAAGGCCCAAAGGATAAGGAAAGTGGCAACAACAATCAGCACAGAACTTAAGTTGGTTCCTGTAGCTAATGAACCGAGTAGCTCTTTCATTCCTGCATCTTCTTTGGTACGGACAGCGAAAATACCGATGATGGAGAGTAAAATACCTACAGCTGCAATCAGCATAGGCGCAATGACCGCTTTAAACTGCATTACAGTATCATCCGAACCAATGAAGGCAGCTGCGCCCAAAGCGGCGGTAGCCAGGATAGAACCGCAATAAGACTCGTAGAGGTCGGCGCCCATTCCGGCTACGTCACCTACATTGTCACCCACATTATCGGCAATGGTAGCAGGATTACGGGGATCATCTTCCGGAATTCCGGCTTCCACTTTACCTACCAGGTCAGCACCCACATCGGCTGCCTTGGTATAGATTCCACCTCCTACACGGGCGAAAAGTGCTTGCGTGCTGGCTCCCATCCCAAAAGTAAGCATGGTAGTGGTGATGACACATAATTTGGCGGAAGGATTCAAGGTATCTGGCGGAATACAATAATCCAATAATATATACCAGAAGGAAATATCGAGCAGTCCCAACCCAACAACAACCAATCCCATAACAGCTCCGCTACGGAAAGCCACGCGCAGTCCTTTGTTCAGAGAGTGCTGGGCTGCATTGGCGGTACGTGCTGAAGCATAGGTAGCCGTTTTCATTCCCAAAAAACCGGAAAGTCCCGAGAAGAAACCGCCGGTAAGAAAAGCAATGGGCACCCACGGATTTTGTAAGTTGAAGCCGTATGCATGATAGAAAACAGAATAACTAATCCCAGAAATACCAGCCCTACCACTTTGTATTGTTGTTTCAGATAGGACATGGCGCCCTGGCGCACATAAGAAGCGATTTTTTCCATTGTCGGAGTTCCTTCGCTTTCAAGCATCATTTGTTTGTAGAAATACCATGCGAGTGCCAATGCCAAGAGGGAGGCAATGGGCACAATCCAGAAGAGATACGTTTCCATACGCAGTATTGATTTAAAAGTTGGTTTTGCCCAAAGATAGAAAAAATAAATGATATTCAATAGGATAGGCAATATTTTTATCAATTAATATTTGCGGTACTTTTCTAATTAAGTTTAGGGGAAAATAAATATCAATATCTGTACCTTGGAACACATAGACCTGTTTCTGTGTTTCATCAAAACACGATGAAAGATAAATAAGACTTTAAAAAACGGTTTCACCACAGATTGCACATGATCTGTGGTGAATTTGATACATTACCCTTTTATTTGCCATACAGCTTGTCTATCAAATCAGCGCGTCCTATTTTGCGCAATTCGTTGATGATGGCACGCCGTTCTTCGGGTTTATACCAAAAAAAGAACATCCGTTGAGCCAGTTTCTCTTTTTGTGATTTGGCAGAGAAAACCGGTTGTAACGTATATGGATGATAACCTGTGTACCAGGCTTCAGTAGCTACAGTCATTGGGGTAGGGGTGAAATCCTGCACCTGTTCCAGATGGAAATCCAATTTCTTGGTGATCACTGCCAGTTCTGCCATATCTTCTTCCGTACATCCTGGATGGCTGCTTATAAAATAAGGTATAATCTGCTGTCGCATATTCAATTCCTTATTTATTTTGTCGAAAGTCTTTTTGAAGTCATAAAATTGCGAAAACGAAGGTTTCCTCATGATTTGCAGCACTGGGTCGCTGGTGTGTTCCGGAGCCACTTTCAAACGCCCGCTGACATGATTGGCTATCAGTTCGCGGGTATATTCAGCTGTACTGCGGTTTACTGCCGGATCCTTACTCTGATATTGTAACAGGTCATAGCGTACACCGCTTCCGATAAAGCTTTTCTTGATACCGGGAAGTGCGTCTACCGAATGGTAAATATCCAATAAAGGACGGTGATCCGTGTTCAAATTGGGACATACTTTGGGATGGATACATGACGGGCGTTTGCAGCGGCGGCATATTTTTTCTTCTTTACCGCGCATAGCGTACATGTTGGCGCTAGGCCCTCCCAAGTCGCTCAGATAGCCTTTGAAGTCTGGCATTTCTGTTATGGCTTTCACCTCTTTCAAGATACTTTCCTTGCTTCGGCTTACAATGAATTTTCCCTGATGGGCGGAAATGGTACAGAAGGCACATCCTCCAAAACAACCACGGTGCAGATTAACTGAGAATTTAATCATATCAAACGCCGGGATACGTTTTCCTTTATACTTGGGATGAGGCATACGCGTATACGGCAAATCAAAAGAACGATCCAGCTCTCCTTGTGTCATTGGAGGATAAGGCGGATTGACTACTACCGTTTTGTTACCTACATCTTGCAAGATGCGGGAGGCTTCGTATTTATTGCTTTCCTCTTCAATGAAGCGGAAGTTTTCGGCTTGTTTCTTTTTATCTTTCAGGCATGTTTCATGAGAATGGAGCACGATATCGGGCTTTTCCTGAGTGTCATCAGACGGACGCATGGGTTCGCCCTTACGGGTTATGTAGGCTGTTTGCAAAATATCATGTGGAACCGGAAGACTTTCTGCAGGAGCAGATTCATGGGGCTGTCCGATGGCGTCCGCCAATGTCTTCATTCTCTTGCAAAGTTCCGTAATCGGCTTCTCGCCCATTCCATAGATCAATAAATCGGCTCCTGAATCTATCAGGATTGATTTACGCAGACAGTCTTGCCAATAGTCGTAATGACTGACACGACGCAAAGATGCCTCTATACCTCCCAAAATGACAGGTACATCGGGATAGATCTTTTTTAAAATCTGTGTATAAACGATGCTGGGGTATTCGGGACGCATGTCGTGGCGGCCGTCGGGAGTATAAGCATCCTCGCTGCGCAAACGCTTGTTGGCAGTGTATTTGTTTACCATGCTGTCCATGCATCCGGCGGACACACCGAAAAGAGGCGTGGACGTCCCAGCTTCTTAAAGTCGCGCAGGTCGTCACGCCAGTTAGGTTGAGGCACAATAGCTACTTTTAAGCCTTGTGCCTCTAATAATCTTCCAATCACTGCCGGACCGAATGAAGGATGATCTACATAGGCGTCACCGCTGAACAAGATAACGTCCAGTTCTTTCCACCCACGCATTTCCACTTCTTTCTTGGTTGTCGGCAACCAGTCTGTAAGTTTGTATTCTTTCAATGATACGTATTGTTTTTTATTTTGCTACAGAGATAAGTTAGTTATATCTCTTCTTCATCCTTATTTTTCTCCTTCTCCCATTGGATATAAAGCAGAATAAGTTGATGAAGTCCGAAAGCTTTCATGTTATTATGATAAATTACATCAATGCAAAGGTCAAGCAGTTCTTTATTATTTCCTTCCTCACTGGTTATCAGTGAGCGGATATTCAGCTTCAGTTTGTCCAGTACCGACTCGTCCACGATACCGTTACTATCTATTAGATGTTGAAATAAAGCATATTTCTCAATAGTTTGCAGGTTCTCTTCTGAGATTTCCATGCTACGTGTGCCAGAGGCGTTAGTCTGTATAGTGTACATAGTCGTTTAATTTTAATGGTTTATACGGACAAAGTTAGGCGTTTTTATGAAATAACCTCTTATTTGTTCTTTTATTTTCGTTTAAAAATATCACTTGCTGCCGAAGAAGCCCAGAATAGCACTCATTACCCGTGCTCTTTCCTTCACTCCTTGAATGCTTTCAAAAGGGAAGCCTAGAACGAAGGTACGATAAGTACCTTTGTAGGCAATGCCAGCACTGTAATTTCCCGGATTGTAAACGAAAGTAGAGTAAGCCGGAGCCACCGGAGTCAGACAGTCGGGAGCGGGTACGGCATAGGTTTGTTCATTGATGGTGCGGGGGATATTGAAACGGGTGCCGGCTCCGTATATTTCTCCCGAAGTGGAGTTGAGCATACTGCCTCCGAAACTATATTTTAATATGTTTTCGGTGAAGTTCAGTGCTGTGGGACTGTTCATGTTACTTCCTATATATGAACCGCTGAGTATCAGGTTGCCGCCTTTTTGGCAGTAGGAGGTGATCAGCTGCTGTAGGGTGTTGGAGAAGGGACGTCTGTCGGCTCCGAATATCAGGTCTGCAATGGGGTAATCTGCCAGCCGGACAAAACCATTTTCAACGGCTTCATCACTACACGACACAAAAGAGTACCCTCCGGTTGCCTGGATAGCTTTACCATGAATGAACGGATAGTCGAAAGTATTTCCGGCTATCAACCTTCCTTCCAGCTCGCTGCCGCTATACCCCAGCCCGTCTTTGGTTTCCCGCCCTATGCGGCTACGGTCGAAGCTTTGTTGCGTTCCGCAGAAGGCGGGCGTATTTATATAAGGTATCCCCGGATCCGTATTCAAATCAAAGCCTTGCAAGAAAGGAGATTCTACGGTAGCAGGTCCGCTCAGACGGTCGAATCCATTGACTATCAAGATTGTTCCTTTGCTTTTCTTTGCCTGATAGGCTGACAGGATTTCGGAAGGAAAACTTTCTCCCCCCTTGTTGACTGCGGTAACTTTAAAACTATATACCAGTCCCGGTTCGGCTTCGAAGATATATTCAGTACCGCGTACTAACGTTCCATTATCAAATCCACCATGTCCCAGGCGGGTGTAGACGATGTATTGTTGTGCTTTGGCAGTCGGTTCCAACGGATCGTCTACCGCTTGCCAAGTTAGTCGGAAGGTGTTTTTTCTGCTTCCGGGATGAATGGCAAAATTACTTACCGGTAAAGGTTGGACTACATAATCCGTTCCATGCATGGTACTCAGATATTTTAGTACAGATTTGTAAACAGAACGCCCTACGGTAAACTTGAAACGCGGATCGTGTCCTAGTTTCAAATCGGCAAAGTTCTGATGGGAGAGGAGTTCCAGAATCATCGAGGGAACGGCAGGCAGACGAGTTTCGCTGTAATTGCGGTTCCACAGGCTGCGACGTTGCCACCGGATACCGAATTGGGCGGAGATATCCCGTTGCAGGCCGGTCAAGACCATATCTGCCAAATCACGGGAAGCATAACGGGAGATGCCGGCATTCAGTTCACCGTTATTATAATCGGTGGTATAAATACCCAGCGTGCCTACTAAATCATCTTCTTTGGAAAAACCTGCATCGCTGTGCACTCCCAAGGTCATTTCAAAAGGAACGCCCAATCCCTTCTCCTTTGGATTGTACACAGAATTTCCGCTGAGATAATTGATTATCCGGCTGCGGGCGTTTATATCGTCGGTATAGTCATTCTTACCTTCACTGGGACTGTAAACCGGATAGGGAAAGCCCGACCATTGTGCGGCGTAGCGTGCCCCTTCCAGGTAGCGGGGCAGGCCGCTGGTTTTTCCACCGCGCGATATGTTTCCCATTCCTCCGCCAAAACGGACAGCATCGGCGCATACCACTCCTTTTTGTCTACTCTCATTACTTAATACCACCATGCCGTAATCGTTGGTCCCTTTATCAAACTCGAAAGTGCCCAGATAAACCCAGGTGCCTCCCCCTATTTGTTGATTGACTAGAAATTCAGTGACACCCCCTTTATGGAAAACCAGATATTTGGCGTTACTCACACTTCCGGGTAAAGTCTGATAAGTCACATAGACGGCATATTTTCCTGTTTCGGGAATACGGGGAATCCATTGTGCAAAGGCTTTTTCCGGTTTTTTCTCGGTGGAGGCAAAGCGGGCTGTACCTTCTTCAAAAGGATTTTGTCCGTCCCTGTAAATCAACCGTTTTTGAGCGAATGCCGGGGTGGGGGCTGTTTTCCATTTACCTTTCCGGCTTTTTATCTCCTGATAGATGCAACCTTGGGGATGAATGTCATTATCCACAATCACTTCATTGCGCTGCCAGTCACGTTCACGGGGAGTATACACTATGGCTCCTGCATTTTCCAGCATGGGTATAATATAAGGTATGACGAATGATTGGGTGAACAAATCCTCTGTGGTACAGAACAAGCGTGGACGTTGCCATTCCCAACATCCTTTGTCATTCTTATAATATTTTCCGTGGCTTTGCCAAAGGGCGATGTGTCTGCCTTCCAATCCTTTGCTGGCAGTAAAGGGGCGGGAATTATTTTTTACCCATGGATTACCTTTATAATCTGTCCGTTGCCATAAGCGGCTTTTGTCCTGTTTCTTTCTCAGATAGTTGGGAACCAGGTCTTCGATGGATTTTCCATCGGCATAAATGGTTATATCGTAATAATTTACAGGGCCGGGTAAGCTTTGTTTGAGTAACCGGTAGATGGCTTCCGTGTTTTCGGGTGTGAACGGTTGGTAGCCGAAGCTGGAACTGGCATATACGTCCAGTTTCTTTTGGTTATGATTGACTTCATAACGGTCTAATTTGCACTTGCCTATGTTGGCGTAAGATGTTTCATATTGGGTGAAGAAATCTTTTAGACGTTGTTCCACATTAGCGTCTAACCCTTGTGCCAAAGTGTGCGATATTCCTACCATCACCAGCAGGAAGGACAAAAATATCTTTTTCATGTTGTTTTCTTCTTTATTTATGGTTGCGAAGTTAGGAATTTTTTGTTAGTTTTGTCATTCTAACTAACCTATAATGAACCTAAATGAAACGAATTATCTTTAATTTCTGCTTCGTATGGCTCGCTGTTTCCACTTTTGCCGGAAGTAAAGTAGTCGAAATGCGAAATTATGGTCTGGTACCGGACACACACGAGAATCTTTCAGCTAAATTGCAGAAGGCGTTACAAGACATCAAGACTCAAGTCGCTTCCGGCGATAAGGTCACCCTGCTTTTTGAATCCGGACGTTACGATTTCCACCCTGAAGGGGCGGCTGTCCGTGAGTATTATATTTCCAACCATGACCAGGATAATCCGAAAACGGTAGGTTTTCCTCTGGAGGATTGGAAGGGGCTGACCGTGGACGGACAAGGTGCCGATTTTATCTTTCATGGCCGTATGCTTCCACTTTCTCTGCTTCGTTCAGAGGATTGTACTTTACGTAATTTCAGCATAGATTTTGAAACTCCCCACATTACTCAGGTCAAGGTGTTGAAAAGTGGAGAGGAAGGAATTACTTTTGAACCTGCCGCATGGGTGAAATGCCGCATCAATGAGAAAGGCTTCTTTGAATCATACGGCGAAGGCTGGTCCAGTGCTCCCCAGGGAGGGATTGCTTTTGAAGAAAAGACAAAGCGTCTGGTATACCGCACTAGTGACTTATGGTGTCCTATGGAAGGGGTGAAAGAAGTTTCTCCACGTGTCTACCATGCTCCTCAGTGGAAAGACGCCCGGTTGATACCGGGGACAGTGGTTGCACTTCGTACTTATTATCGTCCTGCTCCGGGTATATTCTTGTCCGGTGACAAAAATACTTGTTTGCAGAATGTGAAAGTGCATTATGCAGAAGGTATGGGATTATTGGCTCAGTTATGTGAAAATATCACGTTGGATGAATTCAGCGTTTGTCTTCGTGGCGATAAGGATCCTCGTTATTTTACCACGCAGGCGGATGCTACTCATTTCTCCAGTTGCAGAGGCAAGATTGATTCCCGCAACGGGCTGTATGAAGGAATGATGGATGATGCGATTAATGTACACGGCACTTATTTGAAAATCAAGCAACGCCTTGATGACCATACAGTGATTGCTCAATACATGCATCCGCAAGCATACGGGTTCGAGTGGGGAGTGAACGGAGATGAGGTGCAATTTGTACGTTCCGTCACCATGGAACTGGCCGGTGGAAAAAACCGGGTGAAAGAAATCCTGCCTAACAATAAAGATACGGTGAAAGGTGCGAAAGAATACCGCATTATTTTTACGGAACCTTTGGATGCGGAGATTACGGATAAAGAAGGCTTTGGTATTGAAAACCTGTCTTGGTGTCCGGAAGTTTATTTTGCGGATAATGTCATTCGTAATAATCGCGCACGGGGTACTTTATTCAGCACTCCTTTGAAAACGGTAGTAGAGCGTAACCTGTTTGACCATACTTCGGGGACGGCTATTTTGCTTTGTGGTGATTGCAATGGTTGGTTTGAAACGGGAGCTTGCCGGAACGTGCTGATTCGTAACAATCGTTTTATCAATGCATTGACTAATATGTTCCAATTTACGGAAGCTGTTATCTCTATTTATCCTGAGATTCCCGATTTGGAGCATCAGAAGAAATATTTCCATGGTGGAAAAGGAGAAAAAGGAGTGGTGATTGAAGACAACTATTTTGAAACCTTTGACCGCCCCGTTCTTTTTGCAAAATCCATTGACGGATTGGTCTTTAAAAACAATGTGATCCGCCAGAATACAGATTATCCGGCTTTCCATCATAATACGACTCGTTTCCGCTTGCTTCACACCCGGAATGTGAAGATAGAGAAGAATAATTTTGAGGATGGGGATGAGAGCGTGGTAAGAGAATAGATACAATGACACTGATTATGCGGATTTTGTTTTAATCCGTATAATCAGTGTTCCCTTATTTAAAAAGAATTATAACAGACGGGGATTATTCTACTTTCCCGATGCTGAAATTTTCAGGATATTTGCCTTTGAAATTCTTGTAATACAACTTGATCTCACGCATATCCTTGTCCAAATCACCGCTGGGATGTATCACCTTTTCGGCTGTAATGCACTTTTTTGCGTAATCGATGGCTACCAGAATAATAGGCAGACCGGCCCCTTGTGCAATATAATAGAATCCTTTTTTCCAGTTGGGATTGGCTTTGCGTGTCCCTTCCGGAGTGATAGCCAGATGGAATTTTTGACTCGATTTGGCAATCTTGATCATCTGGTCCACCAATGAAGTCTTGCGGCTACGGTCTACGGGAATCCCTCCCATCCAGCGGAAAATAGGACCTAGAGGCCAGAAGAACCAGTCCTTTTTCATCATAAAACCAGTTTCGCGGCCTATAGCTCCCATAAACAGTTTGCCTATGAATAAGTCCCAATTGGTGGTATGTGGGGCGGCACAGATAATATATTTATCATAATCGGGAGCAGACACCTTGGTCTTCCATCCCAATAGTTTGTAGTAGATAAAACTACAAATAGCTTTTTCATTCCTTAAATCTTATGCTTTTGTAGCTTTAGCCAGTTCGTCTGCAACCACTTTGATTTCTTTGTTCAGATCTTCGTTCAATTTCTTGTAGAATCCTTTTACGTTACCCGGCTCGGTGTGGCTGATGCGTATAATCAGTTTGATCACATTGTGTACAGAGTTGCAAACCACTTCACGGTTAACACCTTCCATCAAACTGACTAAAAACAAATCACTTGCTATATTGGTTATTTTCTTCTTTAAATTTCTTCTACTTGCCATAAATGTAATGTTTTAAGTTAATACATAATTCTAAATTCGCGGTAAAGGTAGCATTTTTATTTGTATACGTTTTCATATTTGCGAAAAAAGAACGAAATTTGCACGAGAATACTAAATGAAATTATACACCTTTAAATAGAATAATAGAATATGACTAAAAGTGCATTACAAATTGCCAGAGCTGCTTATCAGCCCAAACTTCCTAAAGCGTTGAAAGGCGCTGTAAAAGTAAAGGAAGGCGAACCTACACAGTCTGTTGCTGACCAGGAAGCCATCAAAGCCTTGTTCCCTAACACTTACGGTATGCCGTTGATTCAGTTCGTTGAAGGCGAAGCTGTCAATATGCCTGCTATCAATGTAGGTGTCATTTTGTCTGGTGGACAGGCTCCCGGCGGACACAATGTTATTTCCGGTTTGTTCGATGGTATCAAAGCATTGAACAAAGACAGCAAACTGTATGGTTTCATTCTGGGCCCCGGTGGTTTGGTAGACCATAATTATATGGAACTGACTTCTGATATTATCGACGAATACCGTAATACCGGTGGTTTCGATATCATCGGTTCGGGACGTACCAAACTGGAAAAGGAAGAACAATTTGATAAAGGTCTGGAAATCATCAAGGAATTAGGCATCAAGGCATTGGTAATCATCGGTGGTGACGACTCAAACACGAACGCTTGTGTATTGGCAGAATACTATGCTGCGAAGAACTGCGGTGTTCAGGTAATCGGTTGTCCGAAGACTATCGACGGTGACTTGAAGAACGAGATGATTGAAACTTCTTTCGGTTTTGATACGGCTTGTAAAACTTACTCTGAAGTAATCGGAAACATTCAGCGTGACTGTAACTCTGCCCGCAAATACTGGCACTTTATCAAGCTGATGGGACGTTCGGCTTCTCATATCGCTTTGGAATGTGCTTTGCAGGTTCAACCTAACGTATGTATCGTTTCAGAAGAAGTGGAAGAGAAGAACATGTCATTGGATGATGTGGTTACTTACATTGCTCAGGTAGTGGCTAACCGCGCTGCACAAGGTAATAACTTCGGTACAGTGTTGATACCTGAAGGTTTGATTGAATTCATTCCCGCAATGAAGAGATTGATCGCTGAATTGAATGACTTCCTGGCTGCTAACGCATCAGAGTTCGCATTGATCAAGAAATCTCACCAACGTGAATATATCATCTCCAAGCTTTCTAAGGAAAACTCGGAAATCTATGCTTCTCTGCCCGAAGGCGTTGCACGTCAGCTTACTTTGGACCGTGACCCGCACGGAAACGTACAGGTATCATTGATTGAAACAGAAAAGCTGTTGTCTGATATGGTAGCCGTTAAATTGGCTCAGTGGAAGGAAGAAGGCAAGTATGTAGGTAAATTTGCCGCTCAGCATCACTTCTTCGGTTACGAAGGACGTTGCGCTGCTCCGTCAAACTTCGATGCTGACTATTGCTACTCGTTGGGTTACACCGCTTCTATGTTGATTGCCAACGGTAAGACCGGCTATATGTCTTCTGTACGTAACACTACTGCTCCTGCCGAAGAATGGATTGCAGGTGGTGTGCCTATCACAATGATGATGAACATGGAACGTCGTCACGGTGAAATGAAACCGGTTATCCAGAAAGCGTTGGTAAAATTGGATGGTGCTCCTTTCAAGGCGTTTGCCGCACAGCGTGAACGTTGGGCTATTGAAACAGACTATGTATATCCGGGTCCTATCCAGTACTTCGGTCCTACAGAAGTTTGTGACCAGGCAACCAAGACATTGCAGTTGGAACAAGGAAAATAATTCTTTCTTATTTCTATAAAGCATAAAGGAAACCCATCGGGGCTGATTGTAAAACCATTCTCCCGATGGGTTTTATTACATAGTATGTGGGAATAGGTAAAGGTAAAAACAGCTAAATAGGATAAAATGGTAAGAGCGAAAAGCACACGTCCTGCTCCCGTTAAAAAGAAGGCAGCCGCGAAACCTGTCCGTCGGGCTACACAGCGGAAGGCGAAAAAGAAACCACAAAGACAGATGCCGTCATGGCTTCGGTATGTCATTGCGGGGCTTATTGCTTTTTTATTCCTTGCCGCTTTCTTTTATTTCTTTATCCGTCCTTACTCTTATCGCTGGAAGCCTTGCTATGGCTTTAAAGCATACGGTGTATGTATGCCTTCGGGTTTTCAGGTGCATGGCATTGATGTTTCCCATTATCAAGGAAACATAGACTGGAAAATGCTGACTCAGACCCGACAGGGGAAATTTCCTATTCATTTTGTCTTTATGAAAGCTTCGGAAGGAGGAGATTATGGGGACAAGGCTTTTATCACCAATTTTTGATTCGGCGAAAACACATGGGTTTATCCGTGGGGCTTATCATTTTTACAATCCGAAAACAGATCCCATCCGTCAGGCCGATTTCTTTATTAATTCCGTAAAGCTGGATTCAGGTGACCTTCCTCCCGTACTCGATATCGAGAAGAGAGGCAAGGACGAAAATCAGCTCCGTCGTGACCTTAAACTGTGGCTTGACAAAATAGAACAGCACTACAAAGTGAAGCCTATTCTTTATACTTCTTATAAGTTTAAAACTCGTTATCTGAATGATTCGGTCTTCAATTCTTATCCTTACTGGATAGCCCATTATTATGTAGACTCGGTGGAATACAGGGGAGAATGGAAATTCTGGCAGCATACGGATGTGGGTACGTTGCCGGGCATTCGTGAGAAGGTGGACTTGAATATTTTCAACGGTTCGTTGGAGGAATTGCAACTAATGACTATAAAGAAATAAAGGATACTGTGCCTGCGGTTTCGAAAACTTTCTCTATATTTGCTTTATGAACTTACTGCTCAATATTATTTGGCTGATTTGCGGCGGATTTCTGATCTGCGTGGAATATATTGTTTCCAGCCTGTTGCTGATGATCACTATCGTCGGCATTCCTTTCGGTTTCCAAACTTTGAAGTTGTCTATGCTGGCTCTTTGCCCTTTTGGGCGGGAAATACGCAGTTGTCCCGGTGATGGCGGATGTCTTAGTGTGTTGATGAATATCATCTGGATACTTGTAGGTGGAATCTGGATCAGCCTCTCTCATTTGGCATTCGGGGTGTTGCTTTGCATCACTGTTATCGGTATTCCATTCGGACTGCAACATTTCAAGCTGGCGGGCTTGGCACTTACTCCTTTCGGAAAGGAGATTGTATAAATATTGTATACCGATATGATCGTGTTGTCACTTTGGATAAAATGCAGTGTCTTATGTGCGTTTGTCACCGCTTGATACCGTTTCTAATTTTCAGGTAAGAAGAACAAAAGGACAAAAGAGAGAAAATCCGTTCTTTTGTCCTCGAATAAATCAATGCAAATCCTGCGTGATTGGTGGTAATCCTGTCTTTATCAAGTCCTTTTCATACTTAAAAATGGTATTATTTCATGATGAACTTCACAGCTGCCCAGTTGTTCTTTTCCCGATGGTGTACGAACTCCATTCCCAGACTTTCCGCTTTTTCGCGGATAAAAGGAATATCCTGCATATAAAATCCACTCATAAATATTTCTGAACCCGGATGCATACAGGCGGCATAATGAGGCAGGTCTGCCAGAAGAATATTCCGGTTGATATTGGCAATAATTACATCAAACGGCTTGCGGCCTTTCAACAAGTTGGCATCCCCCAGTTCCACTGTAATGTTATGGATATGGTTCAGTGCAATGTTGTCTTTTGAATTATTGACGCACCAGTCGTCAATGTCGATGGCTGTCACAGGATTGGCTCCGCGCATGGAGGCAAGGATGGCAAGAATAGAAGTGCCGCATCCCATATCCAAGACTGATTTTCCTTTCAGATCAGCTTCTAACAGCTCGCTGATTATAGAGCTGGTCGTTTCATGGTGCCCTGTGCCGAAAGCCATTTGCGGGTTAATCAGAATTTCATACTCAGTCTTCGGGGTGTCTTTATGGAACGTGCTGTGAATGCAGCAACGGTCACCGATGACGATGGGTTGAAAGAAGTTCTTCTCCCATTCCTCGTTCCAATTCTTGTCTTCGGCTTCTTTAATGGTATATGTCACAGTAGTGTCGGGCAGGGGGAAGCTCGCAATCATTTCTTTTAATGCTTCCTCATCGAACAAAGTCTGCTGGATATAAGCCTGTACTCCTGCTTCACATTCTACAAAACTTTCAAATCCTATTTCTCCGGCCAGTGCAGATACTACATCATTCACTGTTTCATTACAGGGATGTGTTGTAAAGGTTACTTCTAAATATTTCATACGCTTTCGTTTATTCTATCACTTTACGGAGCAATGCCTCCATCTCATTTTTGAAAATACCCGCTTCATGTACTTTCACACCGTCCACATAAAACGTGGGAACGTAATAATAGTCGTATTGGTCGGCTATATCAGGATGTTGGGTTTCTTCTATCATTTCTATTTCTATAGGTTGGAATTCAGGGTGTTCTTCTTTTAGTTCTTCAATATAGCGCAGTGCTTTTTTGCAGAACGGGCATCTTTCCTGATAAAATAATTTCACTGGTTTCATGTGGCTGTTTATTTTAGGTTTATATACTCTTAAAAAGGGTAGTGGCAAAGATAGGGAGAAAAAATGAGAATAAGAGCAGAATCGGTATTAATTGCTTCTCTCTTTATACCCGTTCAGCATCTATTTATTTTCTTCATTCCGGTAGGATATCAACAGGAAGTTACTCTCAATAATGCTCTCATACTCTCATTAGTGGTATAATTCGCTTATAATGAGTGTGCTATTGATGATGGTAACATAAATGAGTATGAGGGCATTGACCTCATACTCATTTCTTGAAAAATAAATTATTCCAACTTGACCACGTGGTATAAAGTACCTCTGATACTGGCTTTTTTGGGTACATTCAGTTTATGTAGAATACGTCCGAACCAATTTATTTTATTGACGGATAGCTTATCACGTGTGTTTTCTTGGAGATAATTGAAAATCTCCATGGCAGTCAGCCATTCTCCCTCTTCATCAGTGGTAGCAGAAGAAAAATTACAATGGAATAAATGTTCCAAAGGCGAAATTTGCTCAAATTCTCTGTTGCTTTGCCGCAAAACAGCCTCATCTTCATCATTCAGCCAGTAACGTTCCTGCTGATAAAGCAATGTCATGGCTTGTGCATAGAGCTGGCGGTAGTCTATGGTGACATGGGTATCAATGGGAGCGGTCACCTCGATACAGATAAAGCGACGGCTTCCCGTGGGGTCGGTGAGCAAATCCTTCTGATTGCTGGTGCCGATGAAGGAGGCATAGCGGCGTAATTCGCGTACGCTGGTTCCATAGGGCTTTCGCAGGTTGGCCACCGGTTTTTGTAACAGATGTTTCAGAAAACCTTGCTGGTTCATCGTAATCTGGTCGAATTCATCCAGGTTGATAAGGAAAAATCGTCCCAAGGCACGCTCCGCTTCCTGTTTGCTGCTGAAGTCCAGGCTGTCGGCATAGCCGAAACGCAGTTCGGGCGGCAGCAGGATGCGGCAGTAAGTGGATTTCCGGAATCCTTGTGAACCCACCAGCAAAGGCGAAGTACTGTTGCCATGCTGGCGGTCCATCCCCCTCCAATGCGCCACCATGCCCAGAAACCAACGGTAAAAGAGTTCTTCCCAATGCGGATTGCCACAGGGAACGAGCCGGGCAAGTGCGCGGATGCGGTCAGTACCGTCCCATCGGGGAAGGTCACACAAGTATTCTTCTACAGGATTGTAAAGAGGGACGAAATCGGAAGTGAGAAAGCGGTCGATATCGCGGTCCCACACTTGCAGTCCCTCTTTCAAAGCGTAAAGGGCGATGCTGTTTCGGGTACGTTTTTCCAAGGGTTTGAAATAGAAATGAACAGAGTCCCGCTGGCGGTATTCCACCTCGTCCAGTACGGTGTTGAAACGGAATTCGTACCGTCGTTTCAAAAATTCCTCCAGCCGGAAGGTGGCTTCCTGCTCTTTGTTGAGGCCACCTTTCTCGCCAAAGCCTTTCATCTCCCGATATCCGTTGCCGAAAGCCATGCGGATGGCTTCCGTGTTCGTTTCGTGGAAATACTGCATCAGTGTACGCCGCACGGCTTCTTCTTCGGGGATGCCTGCTTTGAAGCATTGTTCTACCAGATGGGGCAGCAAGGGCTCCAGTCCGTCATCACGTTTCCAGTTTTCCATTTCGGCCAATGCTCTTTTTCGTGCCGATTGGTACATCAGTGTCAAAGTCTGTAAACTTTCACATCCGGGCGTCATTCGTTCCAGTGCGGTTTCGCTGTTTTGTTTGCGTTGGCGGAAAGACTCTTCATCGGGCAGGGCAAGCGGTTGCTCTATGCAGAAGGGGACGGACGAAGGGTTATAGTAAGGTTGTTCATCCACGGTCATGCGGCAGCTTTGCATCAGGTCCGGTTCCTTCAGTGTGATGCCGAAAGGAAGCATGGGCTGGTAGCAGGTCACCGCCAGCCGATAGGCGTGAGCATGAAACAGGAGAGCCTCCTGTATGGTGGGCAGAGTGCCGTCGGGGCGTGCGAAGCGTACCCATATCTTTACGCTCCGTCCGCTTGAACCGCAGAAAGCGGCAAAGGTCTGTGGCAGTTGTGCTACTTGGCGTTTCACATATTCCACCTCATACAGGTCGGCCAGCCGGTTCACTTCCAGCTGCACTAGTCCGTTGTAATGTTTCATGCGTTTCTCGCCATTTTGCTTACGGGTATATTCTACAGCAGGATAGACACGCGGCAGTTTGTCGATATGGGCGTAGTGGGCGGACGATCCTGTCAGCCGGGGCAGTATTTCACGCAGTTCCGATATGTGTCCTGCTTTGTTCTCTGTCTTTATTTTCTCGAGGAATGCGTCCGAATCGCATAGTGACAAGGCTTCTGTCCCCTGTTCTTCATCTTTCCTGATGAGTGTAATTTTCATATTTGTCTTTCGTTTAAATGTTTTTTGGCTTTATGTACCTCCCATGGAAAAAGATGATGTTCTGTCGTGTGGAGAAGACCGCGTTTGGCGAGTGTCTATGTGTGCATATTTTTAGTAAAGGTAAGGTTTCTTTCCGGATTCTGCAAGTGCTTTCCGGATTAAATGCCGTTTTTTCTTTTTCCTTTCTTTCCTGTGTTTTTATTCTTAGTCTCAGTGCGTATTTCCCTGTTCCTTATTTGTTTTCTACCTTTTCTTTTCTTATTTTTGTATGTTTATAATTAGTTAGCCACCCTTGTGATTAAGTCTAGTCACAAGGGTGATTAAAGTTAACCACAAAGGTAGTTAAACTTAATCACGTCCGTGATTAACAGATATTGAAAGTTCATTAATAAAAGAAGAACAGTATGGCAATACTATTTGATTGGTACGAGAATCCCAAATCACCTGAGCAACAAGGGGAAGAGAATACGTTGCACCCGCGTCTCCGGCTGAACGGAAAGGTGAGCACGGCCCAGCTCCGTGCCCGTATTCAGAAACATTGTACGTTGACTGAAACGGATGTGGTAGCCGTGCTCGATGCGCTGTCACGTGCCATGGGCGAGGAGTTGGCGGAAGGCAAACAGGTGCATCTGGACGGCATCGGTTTCTTCCGTCCCAACCTGGTGAGTACCGGGCCGGTAACGGAAAAGACGAAACGTAAGAATACGAAGGTGAGGCTCAAGGGGATTGTTTACCGTCCCGATCAACTATTGATGGATGAGGTGGGAAAGGTAAAGGTGCAGCGTACCCGGTTCTCGTTTCATTCCAGTAAACTGACCGATGAGGAGATTGACGCATTGCTGACGGAGTACTTCACAACCTGTGATTTTGTGCAGCGGAAAAGTTTCCAGCTTCTTTGCGGTATGACACAAAGCACGGCCAGCCGCCATTTACGCCGCTTGTGCGAGGAAGGAAAGCTGAAAAATGTGGGACTTCCCAAACAACCGGTTTATAAGCCGATAAATGGGTATTATGTTGTGAATGAATGATTTAAAGTGAGAGAAGCAAGAAATTAGGAGTGAGGGCATGAGGGCAATGCTCTCACTTTTTAACATGCCCTCACTGTGGGTAGTGGTTTAATAATGAGTAGGTTATGGCTTTTAGTGAGGGCATGAGGGTATAAGTGGGTGCAACTTATTATAAAAAGTTGTTTTACCACCAGATTTGTTTACCATCAACGTATGTGAACGGACGTTCTTCTGTTTTCCGTGTGTGCAGAAATAGATAAAATAGTTGAAGTCCGTTACTAAAATAGGGAAATCCCTACCAACTAATAGGGATTTTCTTTGTTATGAACTGAAACCTCTGGCTATCTTTGCACTAGAAAAAGTAGATAGAATAACAAATAAAACAGGTACGAGTATGAAAAAGATTGTATTAACTTCGCTTATGATGGTGTGCTTGCCTTATTGGGCAATGTCACAAAGCGTTGATGACGACCTTTATTTCATCCCTAAGAAAAAAGCTGAAAAGAAAGAGGAGGTTAAGCAAGAGGTGAAAGTGGTGGTTCCGCAGAAGCAGAACACGACTACTGTTTACGCAGCCCCCGGTTCTACAGTGGTGGTGAAGGATGTGAAAGGAAAGGTTCGCGATGTGGATGAGTATAATCGTCGTTATACTTCACGTGATAATAATTTCTCGATGGAGAATGATACCTTGTATATTGAGGAGAAACCTTTGAATGAGAGAGGAGAATGGGTTAATGGTTTTGAGGGTTCTCAAGACGATTATGAATACGCGATGCGTATCGTCCGTTTCCGTAATCCCCGTTACGCCATTCCGGTAAGCAGTCCGCTCTATTGGGATGTAGTTTACGGTTTGCCTTCATGGGATTGGAATGTATATGATGACGGATTGTATGCATACGTCTTTCCCACTTACACGAACCGCTTATGGTGGGATTGGCGTTGGAATTATCCATATGGCGCCAGTTGGGGATTCAGTTGGGGATGGAGTTCGCCATGGTACTACAATAGTTGGTACTATCCCGGTTATTGGGGTGGCGGCTACTGGGGTGGCTATTGGGGCTACCATTATCACCATCACCATTATTATCCGCATTACTTCGGTCACGGTTGGGGTGGTGGCTACTGGGGAGGTAGTCATGGATGGTATGGCTCAAGCAGACGTAACCCGGGGATACATGCCGGAAGATATACCAATAGCTATAGTTCTTCACGCCCAAGCCGGAATAATTACGTGAATAGTTATGATAGGAATAGTCGTAATTCATACGTAGGAAATTCCAGACAAAATGTCCGTAATAGTGCTAATAGTTATCGTACCGCAACACGTAACGGTTCTTCATCAGGAAGAGTGGTTTCGGGATCTAACAGTGTAAATTCGGTTCGTCCTAATAGAAGTGCTATCAGAACCCGTACCGGAGAAACTCTTTCACCAAATCAGGCAGCAGGAGTTCGTCCGGGTAATTCGTATTCACGTCCGACAGAAGGAAGGGGTTCTTCCTATACCAGACCAAGCAGTACTCGGAGCAGTGTGGGAAATGCAGCAGGATCTGCTTATCAGAGAACAGGGGCTGCAAGTCGTGGCGCTTATCGTAACAATAGTGGCGTTTCGAATTCTCGTAGCAGTTCATACTCTCGTAGCAGTAGTCCTTCTCGTAATAGTTCGTCTAACTCTTACCGTAGTAGTGGAACTTCTTCTTCCCGTAGTAGTTTTTCTAGTGGCGGTGGTGCTTCTCGCAGTTCCGGTGGCGGTGTTTCCCGTTCAAGTGGTGGCGGCAGATCGCGTACCAGATAAGTGGTAGATTAAACTAGACAGTTGAATTTAATAGAATTGATGTATGAAAAATAAAGTAATAGTAACCGCTTGTGCGTTGTTGGCAATGACAACGGCAAGCGCACAAAATGCTTATGATGCGGAAAAGTTGCTGGGGAATGACTTGAATGGAACAGCACGATTTGTTGGTATGGGTGGTGCCATGGGAGCTTTGGGCGGTGATATATCTGTCATAAGCTCCAACCCTGCGGGTATCGGCATTTTTCGTAGTAATGACGTGTCTATTTCTTTTGGTTTTAATAATACTTCGACAAAGAGTAACTTTAGTGGTGTGTCAATGAATGAAAACAAAACGCGCGCTTCATTTGACCAGATTGGATTTGTTTATAGCAATAAGATAGGCAATAATACTTCTTTGCGTTTTGTGAATTTCGGATTCAATTACCATAAAAGTAAAAACTTCAATCGCCTTTTCTCTATGGGAGGGGCGTTGGATAATTTGTCACAAAGCTTCCAGCTGGCTCAGGAGATGGAACGATATGGATTGACGGAAAGCGAGTTTAATGACATACTGGATGTGAAGAATCCTTATACCAAATATTGGAATCAGTTACCTGTTTTAGGAGTAATGGGGGTGAGAACCGGTGTGGTTGACTGGGTTAATGATTCTGAAAAGAATATTCATGCTCCATGGGGGTGGAATGGTTTTAACAATAACTTCTTTAGTAAGGAAACAGGAGGTATCAGTCAATATGATTTTAATGTTTCATTCAATATTGAAGATAGGGTCTATTTAGGAGCTACCCTGGGGGTCTATGATGTGAATTATGATCGTTATACTTCTTATACGGAAAATTTGAATGATGATAACGGTGCGGATAATGGGGGGTATACATTGGATAATTATTATAGGCTGGAAGGGACTGGTATGGATTTAAAATTGGGTGTTATTATACGGCCTATAGAAAGTTCCCCTTTCCGTTTGGGATTTGCTGTGCACACGCCTACATGGTATGATTTAAGAGAAAGCTATAATGCCGCTTTATCTTCTAATATTTTAGCTTGTGAGGCACCCTATAACCAGACATTGAGTGATTTTCTGGTAACTCCGGAATATGATTATTTGACCTATGATTATAATCTTACCACTCCGTGGAAATTTAATATCAGCGCAGGTACTACTTTTGCGGGTGCAGTGGCAGTAGGTGCGGAATATGAATATCAGGATTATTCTTCCAGTAAGCTCAAGGATGTGGATGGTTATGAATTGGGAGATCAGCCCAGCGTTGAGAATTATTTGAAAGGTGTCCATACTTTCCGTATCGGAATGGAAACGAGGATTATACCTGAGTTTAGCATTCGTGCAGGATATAATTACTCTTCGGCTGCTTTTTCTAAAGATGCTTATAGTGCCTTGTCTTTATATAGCACGCGTACTGATTTTAATAATACGGAGTCTAAGAATACATTTACGTTTGGTCTTGGATACCGTGGCAGTGTAATTTATGCGGATTTGGCATATAAATATGATATGTATAAATCAAACTTTTATGCTTTTGATGATATAGATCTTCCGGCAACTAAAGTGGACAATGAACGGCATCAGTTGCTTTTGACTGTCGGTGCTCGTTTCTAAGAATTAATTGTGAGTCTAATATAATTAACTTGTGATATACCGGGAATGCTTTATTGCTTTCCGGTATATTTTTTGCTAATGTTTCATCCTGGTTTTCAAACAAAAGGGTTATCTTTGTAAAAAGAGGTTTTTATGGAACAGAAAGATAAATACATACGGTTTGATTGGGCAATCAAGCGTCTTTTACGCAACAAAGCCAATTTTGGTGTCCTAGAAGGTTTTCTTACCGTACTTTTGGGTGAGAAGATTCAAATCATGGAAATCCTTGAGAGCGAAGGTAACCAGCAACGGGAGGATGATAAGTTCAACCGGGTAGATATTAGAGCCCGTAATAGCAAGGATGAAATAATACTAGTGGAAGTGCAGAATACGCGGGAGTTATATTATCTTGAACGAATACTTTATGGAGTGGCAAAAGCAATAACCGAACATATAGATTTAGGTGGAATTTATGCAAATGTCAAGAAAGTGTATTCTATCAGTATTCTTTATTTTGATATTGGCCAAGGAAATGATTACCTCTACCATGGTCAGAATACATTCCTCGGTGTCCATACTGGTGACTGTTTGAAAGTAACCACTAAAGAACAAGGGGCTATTATCCGCAAATTGCCTGCCGAAATATTTCCTGAATATTTTCTTATTCGTGTGAATGAGTTTAATAAAGTGGCGGTTACTCCTTTGGAAGAATGGATAGAATATCTTAAGACTGGAACTATCCGTCCGGATACAACGACTCCCGGATTGGAGGAGGCGAGACAGAAACTTATTTATTATAATATGAATAAGGCTGATAAACTGGCTTATGATCGGCATCTGGATGCATTGATGATACAAAATGATGTATTGAGTACCGCTAAATTAGAAGGATTAGAGGAAGGTCGTGTAGAAGGACGTGAGGAAGGTATCATGGTAGGTCGCCAAGAAGAAAAAATAGCTACAGCCCGTAACTTGAAATCTTTGAATATTCCTATTGCTGTTATTGTTCAAGCTACAGGCTTGTCTATAGATGAAATAGATAGACTTTAATGAATGAAGGTATGTCAGGATTCTGTTGTGTAATCACGGATTCTGTCATTTTGAGTCATGGTGAGGGATCTTGTGAGAACAAATGGATGTGATTGGATTCTTCATCTCTCTTTTTTCACTTTCCGTTTTTGTCATCCTCCTCCTATTTATCACGGAACTCTTTCTTTTTCCAAAAGTTGAATCCTGCATATATACGGACAGTTCCGAAAGTATTAGTGAGGGAGAAGTCCTTTTTTCGATAGTCGTATGTATGCATCACCAACGAAGCTCCTATAAAATATTTGTTGGTGTTATAGACCACGGCAGCACGTGTTATCAGGTCAAAATTGATATCCTTTATCCAATGATTGTCAGTATTAGGTGTATCGTCTATTTTTGATTTTTTATAGGCAATGGCCGGTAAGAGTGAAAGATTGGAAACCCAGTTTTTTGCAAATACCCAGTTATAGCCATAACCCACGTTGATGCTGTAATCAGAATATTTCACTTTCTTGAAAAGTAAAGCATCATGTAGTTGGACTCTCACTTCACCGGGAAGCTTTTCGTAATCAAAAGATATGTTGTGCTGGGAATAAGAAAAGCCCGCCATCAGGGAACCCGCGCTTTTACGCTGGTTGGTGGACTGGCTATAGGCTGCCGGATAAGAGAATTTTTTATAATTGAAAATCCAATAGGCGTTCAGTCCTTTGATTTTACTTTGCAATCCGTTGAAATTCAAATTTTTAATGGGAGTATTCAGATCAAAACCGCTGGAAGAACGTATCTTGAAATCGCTTCCTGTCTTTCTGTAATATAAATCCACACCAAATTTGGAACTATAAAGATTCAGTGCCATTTCGGTTTTCTTTGCCTTGTTTTTATGTCCGCCGAAAATATCTTTTACATCGAAAGAATATCCTAGAAATATCCAGCGCCATCCGAAATAGACTCCCAGCTTGAAACTGGCATTGGGGGAGAATCCCAAACTTTGTTCGCCGTTGTTTCCTTTACTACCTAACCGATAGTATTCGTACCAACTGCTGGATTCCAGCATGAAAGCCAGATTGTAAAGGTTGGGCGAGATATAGGTAGTGTCAATCGCATTGAATTCTTTTCCTACTTTCCTTATTTTTCTTCCGGTATGGCGGACAGTCGTTGCTATTCCGTCAGTCAATGTAATGAGAACACCCTTGTTGTCCTGTACTGTCGAGTCTTTCTTTTCCGCTTGTGCATATACATTAAAGGCAGAAAGAAAAGACAGACAGAGCAGGCATAATTTACGGATGTCCATAGGCGGAAATCAGAGTTTATTAAGTATACGGTCCATTACCCAGTTGGTGGGTGTCGCACTGATGCCGTCGCAGGTACAGACAGCTTTTCCCTGCAGGTGTTCTACTACGGCTTTTATGAGCGGAAGTTGTACATGAGGGGGATTTTCGGGAAGAAATTCCTCGCGTCCTCTTTCAGTATGTAGGGCGATGGGATCGTAAGTGAAAACGGAAAAACAGATCATCCCCTTGTCTCCGATGATTTCTATACGGTCTTCCTTGGCCGATTCATGGGCGACAAAACACCATGATCCTGATCCCGGCAGACCGGAATCAAATTTGAAGCAGGCACTTATCGTATCTTCTGCCGGATATAACCCGCCACGGTTGCTCTTGTATCCTTGGGCTTCGAGAATGCAGCCGAACATATCTTGTAATAAATCCAGCTGGTGAGGAGCCAGATCATAGAAATAACCGCCGCCGGCAATATCAGGTTGTACACGCCAGGGCAGGTTGGTGCTGTTGTAATCCAAATCACGGGGAGGCTGGGCGAAACGTATCTGTATATTGATGACATTACCTATTTCACCATCCTCTACCATTTGGCGTACTTTTTGGAAATAGGGAAGATAACGTCTGTAGTAAGCGACGAAACAAGGGATACCAGTTTCTTGTGATATGCGGTTGATGCGTGCGCAGTCCTCATAGCTGGCTGCCATTGGTTTTTCAATATACACGGGCTTTCCTGCCTTCATAGCCATAATGGCGAAAGTGGCATGAGAGGAAGGGGGAGTGGCTATATAAATAGCATTGACATCTTCATCTCCTATTAACTGCTGCGGATCGGAGTACCAGCGGGGAATGTTGTGTCTTTTGGCGTATGATTGAGCTTTTTCTTTGTCACGGCTCATTACAGCCACTACCTCTGAACCTTCGATCAGGGCAAAGGCTGGTCCGCTTTTCTTCTCGGTCACTTCTCCGCAACCGATGAAGCCCCATTTTACTTTGTCTAATTTAACCATGGTAATAACTTTTTTGTCATTCCGCTTAAAATAATAACAATTTATATTGCAAAGATAGGACTATTTTGCAATTTCAGCCGGATAAAAATCAGTTATTGTAATATTTCTTGCGCAACAGTTTGAATGCAGGAGTCTTGACGTAATCATTTAACCAGGAATTCAGGCTGTCAAGCAATATTGGAGAATGTTTGCTTACTCCCCATGAATAGAATTGTGAGAAGCTGATGGCTGTTTCTATATCCAATTGTGGAAAATCATTGATGGAAGCTTTGGCAATGCTCTCGTCGCATACGGCATAGTCTATGTCACCATGTGCTACCATGGCCAGTAATTGTTCTTGTCCGTATTTCTCCACTTCTTTGATATAGATGGTATCACCTATTTCGTTACTTAAATTATGTATGCGCAGAATGGCAGGTGAGTTTTTGACTAGATGAAGGGTCTTGCGGGCTAGTTCCAACTGGCTGTGAATGTACAGACTATCGTTTTCTTTTTCGGGTTTACGCTGTACCAGTACTTGTTTGTTCAGTATAATGGGGCGGGTAAACAACAGGGAGTCTTTGTATTCTGTGGTAACTACCGTGCTGTTGGCCAATATATCGTATGTTCCTTTTTGTACGCCTTCCAGTCTTTTGGAAAAGCTCATTTCGGGAGTGATTTCCGGTTTCAGTCCTTTGCTGTGTGCAAAAGCATGGAGCAGTTCGTAGTGGAAACCGGAAACGGTGTCGCCGTCGGCATAAAAACTGATTGAGTTGTACTCGGTAACGGCACGCAGGATTCCCGATGCCGCTATTTCTGCATAATCGCGGGGCAGACTGGTTTCAGCCTCCGTTTTCTTTTTGAAGAAGATGGAGGATAGGGTTGCTGCAAGGATACCCATCAGAACGTATTTCAGATATTTTTTCATATAGACCGTCAATCAAAGAAATTCCATGAAAGGCCGAACTTTATCATTCGCGGATTGATTGGGTAGTGTGGCGCCAGGAAGTAATTGGATTTTCCCGAACCGGCATTGACATGATACATCATAATAAAGAAGCGGGTACGTTTTAAATGCAGGTTGGCATAGACGTTGACTATCGGAAAAGCTCCTATCTCGATTTTGTCATCAGGATTCTGGTTATAGAATTGTCCGATGACGGGGGAGTAGTCTGGCGCGTAATATTTACTGAAATAACGCACATCTGCTCCCATTTCTATCTGGAGTACTTTTTTGGCGAGACCGAATTTCATGTACAAGTTGCCGTAAGCCGACAATTCCGGTAAGGGTAGAATGTCTTGCTCACTTGATTTTTGATAGGCTACTTCACCGTCGAGATGAAAAATTCCTACTTTTAATTTTTGTTGCAACATTGCAGTGAATATTTGTATGTTGCCGGAGTGTTGTCTTACGGCTGCATTGTTCTTGAAACCGGTGACATTTCCTTCACTGTCTTTTACCGGTATGCTGGTATTGGCCAGATAAGTGTAATTCTTTATATTTTCCACTCCGGCACGCAGCTGGGTTCCCCATCTGTCCAGACTTAGTTTTCCTTCCAGGCGGGTTCTCATTATTTTGGATAAATCGTTGTTGTCCCACCAGTAATGTTTGGACTGGAAATGCCTGAAATAGAATACGGGGTTCTGGTTCTTGATGAATGCATTTACATCCAGTCTCACCGTATCTCCGAATAAACGGAGATTCAGATCCCCTCTGCCTTCTACGCTGAATTGTCCTGCGTCTTCACCGGCTATGGCTAATTCTCCTAGGATATTGTAATGTAATAGTTTTCCTTGTTTTTTGGATAGTTCGCCGCCAATGGAGAGTGAACTTTCCTTATAGTTGTTGATAATGCGTTGTCCCGGTATGTTTGTTGTGTCGGTCAAGGCGAAGTTTCGGTATTCATAACTTAAAAAGGCGGTAAGTCCGGCTTTTGCCCATTTGTTGAATCCTTCTTGTAAAGCAATGCCAATGGTGTTTTTGATGGATGTACGCTTCGTCTTGTCTATAGAGTCGGTCCCCAGATAGTTATGTTCAAAATACTTCTGATTCTGTGCGTCATCGTATGAGATGTATTTGCGATTGTTCAAGTCTACTTGTAGTGTATGTATGAAGCTTGTGACAGGAACAAATACCTGCGTTATTTTTACAGAGTCCGTATCCACACTGTCCTGTTTTTCTTTATAGAACCCTAGGTTGTAACGATGTGTCAGGAAGGCATGGTAGCTGGTGTTGTGATTCCATATCTGACTCAGTCGGGTTGGGATTTCGTTGGCGGAATATTCTTTTTTGCCTTCTGCCATATCCAGCGGGTTGGTGATATACCGGTCGTCCGTGATACCTCCGTTTTCTGCCATCTTCAAGTTATCGTTGTTGAATATGAAATGCATGTCATATTTATCTCCCCGGTAGCTGGAGAACAGGCCACCGTTGAAGAAGGCTGTGGACTGATCTTGATAAAGCCCCCGGCCATACAGGTAATCTATGTAGAATCCGAACCCTAGCCTTTTGTTTGCATTGATGGCAAAATAGGATTTGAAACGTTCTTCTCCGTCACGGCTGCCTCCTCCTTTGTAATAGGTCAGGTTTGTGAATGGAGAAAGTGTATTGGTGAATATGACATCTTCCGGACGTTGTACGCAAAAGTCGTATGGGTCGGTGAAAAAGTATTGGCTGGGGTCCCGACGGTCAAAAAAGATGCGTGAGAGGCGGGGGGATCCCAAATTTCCCAGGTAATTGTATTGTCCGGTATAGCCGCCCATGTCATTTGAGTTTTGGAAAGCGTGCTGCAAGGTATCTACGGGGATATAAGTGACATTGCCAAAACGACTGTCCACTTTCCATGAGTACAGTCCGATGGGGATTGTGCTGGCATCTACTACGGCTGTCGTGTCTATGGGGTTTCCGTTACGGTCATATTGATCTCTGTTCAGTCCGCTTGCTGAGGAACCGAACTGGTTGTTCAGGGTATTCATTGTCCGCTGTGCCATCAAGGAAGTATGGAAGCACAGGAATAATAAAAAAATAATAGAGAATATTCTTTTCATAACGGCGGCAAAGATACAATATAAAAATAAAAGGAAGAGCTTTTCCGCTATGGAAAGTTCTTCCTTTTATTATTCGTTTAGAGTTATTTTAACTTACTGAGGTTTAATAATCTCCATTCCGATTCGGATGGCTTCTTCATTCATCGGTATCAGATGATGGTGACGTTCGGGTAATGTTTTGCGTAAAGCTTTTATTACACTTTCAATGGATACTACGGGACGTAGTTTTAGCAAACCTCCTAAGACAATCATGTTGAAGGTCTTTGCCATTCCTTTTTCGTTGGCGGCATCCATTGCGTCAATACGATAGATTTGTATGTCCCTACGTGTCGGAGGCTCGATGATTCCGTATCCGTCATAAATGAGAATACCACCTGGTTTAATTTTGCCTTCAAACTTTTCCAATGAGGGTTGGTTCAGTATGATGGCTGTGTCATATTGGCTGAGAATGGGTGAAGAGATGCGTTCATCACTGACAATCACCGTTACGTTAGCGGTTCCTCCCCGTTGTTCGGGACCGTATGCCGGCATCCAGGTTACTTCCTTGTCTTCCATCAGTCCGGAATAGGCAAGTATCTTACCCATGGATAGCACACCCTGACCGCCGAATCCTGCTATAATGATTTCCTGTTTCATGGTTTCTGTCTTTTTATTCTTTATTTTTCAAATCACCCAGCGGATAGAAAGGGAACATGTGTTCCACCATCCAGTCATTGGATGCTTGCGGAGTCATTTTCCAACCGGAATTACAAGTCGATACAATTTCCACCAAATTAGAACCTTTGCCATTCATTGAATTTTCAAATGCCTTGCGGATAGCCTTTTTGGCTTTGCGGATGGCGGGAACTGTATGTACGGACTGGCGGGTAACGTAGGCGGTGCCTTCCAAAGTGGCGGCAATTTCTGTCATTTTCAGCGGATAGCCGTGAATGGCTACATCACGACCATAGGGGCAGGTGGCTGTTTTCATGCCAACCAGAGTGGTAGGAGCCATTTGCCCACCGGTCATTCCATAAATGGCATTGTTGATAAAGATGATAGTAATGTTTTCACCACGATTTAAAGCATGGATAGTTTCGGCAGTACCGATACATGCCAAGTCACCATCTCCTTGGTAGGTAAATACCAGACGTCCGGGCCATAAACGCTTAATGGCGGTAGCTACGGCTGGTGCGCGTCCGTGGGCGGCTTCTTGCCAATCGATGTCTAGATAATTGTATGCAAATACGGCACATCCTACTGGTGACACACCGATTGTCTTATCTTCCATGCCCATTTCTTCAATAACTTCGGCTATTAACTTGTGAACCACACCGTGGCTGCATCCGGGGCAATAATGCATCGGATTGTCATTCATCAGTGTCGGTTTCTTATAAACCAGGTTTTCGGGTTTTATGATTTCTTCTTTTGTCATAGTTTCTCCTCCTATTGTTTATAACATGAACCGCATAAAGAATTCCACCAGCTTGAGAAAAATAGCTGCTGCACAGACATAGATGAATACTTTGAAGTCACTTGCCACGAAGTAAGTGATGACAGCTGCTAATGCCAGTGCCATGAAAAGTATGTTCAATATATTTCTGATCAGATCGATATTCATACGGTCTTATTTTATTAGTTTCTCTTTCAGTGCAGTGATTACTTCATCCGGATCGGGGACAATACCACCCAGACGTCCGAAGTGTTCTACAGGCACTTTGCATTTTACAGCCAGACGGACATCTTCTACCATTTGTCCGGCGTTCAATTCTACAGTGAGGATACCTTTTACCTGTGCGGCGCGTGCTGCAATAGCTTTCGACGGGAACGGCCATAGGGTAATAGGACGGAGCAAACCAACTTTGATGCCTTCTTCCCGAGCCATTTCCATTGCCTTTTGGGCAATGCGGGCGCAAGAGCCGAAAGCTACGATCAAATATTCTGCATCTTCGCAGTGAAGTTCTTCGAAGCGTACTTCATTCTCTTCTATTTCTGCATATTTTTTCTGAAGATGAATATTGCGCTTTTCCATTTCGGCGGGATCGAGTTCTAATGAGGTAATGATGTTGGGGGTACGGTGGTGGGTTCTGCCGGTAGTGGCCCACGGACAACGGGCAATGACTTCTTCATCTGTCAGGCGTGTGCGCTGTTCGGGTAATACTACTTTTTCCATCATCTGCCCGATAACGCCATCTGCCAGAATAATGGCGGGATTGCGGTATTTGAAAGCCAAATCAAAAGCTATACCTACGAAATCTGCCATTTCCTGTACTGATGCAGGTGCCAGGGCTATGAGACGATAGTCTCCGTGACCGCCACCTTTCACTGTTTGGAAATAGTCGGCCTGACTAGGTTGGATGGTTCCTAATCCGGGACCTCCGCGCATGACATTGACAATCAGGCAGGGGAGTTCGGCACCGGCAATGTACGAGATGCCTTCCTGCTTTAAACTACGCCGGGACTGGAGGATGAGGTCATTACCATTTTACCGCTTGCTGCACCGCCATATACCATGTTGATTGCTGCGACTTCACTTTCTGCCTGTAACACCACCATACCGGTAGTTTCCCAAGGTTTCTCTTCGGCCAGCGTTTCCAATATTTCCGATTGGGGAGTGATGGGATAGCCAAAGTAACCGTCTACTCCGATACGGATGGCGGCGTGGGCTATGGCTTCATTTCCCTTCATTAAAACGACTTCTTCTGCCATATTTGTTACATTTATTGTTGTTTTACTTTATACACAGTAATGCATCCGTCCGGACAGACTGTGGCACATGATGCGCAACCATTGCAGGTATCCTCTAATACCTGGTGGGCGAATGTGTATCCTTTTTTATTCACTTGTTTGGCATTGAGCGCGATTACATGTAGCGGACATGCCACTACACATAGATTGCAACCTTTGCAACGCTCTGTGTCTACTACAATAGCACCTTTAATCTTTGCCATGGGTTAGTTATTATTGATTATACATGTCTTTGTTATAGAAATTCAGAATATTCATAATCATGTCACGGGCGGAAACGGCGGGACTTTCCGGATTACGCTCGATGGCTTCCAAATAATTGTTCAAAGCTTGTTGCCAGTTTCCCATTTTGCGGTAGGCGTTACCCAGTAAGTAATAGGGTTCATCGTTGACGTGCGCATCGTTTCGGATGAAATTAGTTAGCGCATGAATAGCTCTCTCCGTATCACCCTGTTCGATAAGTGTCTTTATGTCCTGTAATTCTTCCGTCATAAGGCATGATTGTCTCATTGTTGTTTACAAAGATACTCTTTATTTGTTATGAAAGGGAAGATTGGAGCAGAAAAAACGACTTTCTTGCTAAAAACATTTAAAAAAAGGAGAGAAAGATAGGGAAAAAATGGAAGAATGATTTCTTCTAATGGTTTGATTATTATAGAAATGGTTTCAAGTGAAACGGTTGATAGAGGAACGGTGTTATTTATTCTTAAAGGGGGGATATGTTTGAATTGTATTTGTCATGATATTTTTGGGGGGAAGTATATGGTAAATCGTTTGTATGTTTTTATGGGAGGGTGTTCTAGGTTATCTCCCCCCCCTAAATATTTTATGTATTATCGTATAGAATTAACTGTCACGGCATAAATATATAGAAGAAAAGATTATTTTATTACTTCACCTACATACATATTATATGCCTTCTGGCCGTTGTTACTGGGGTTCATCTTTTTTGCTTCCTCACCGGTAACTGTCTGTTTCATCAGTTTCTTACAGTTTACTATCAACCACGGCTCACTACTACCTTGCTTGTAGAACGAAATTTTATAATTGTCGCTTTGATCCATTAGCATATTGCCCATTGATTTGGATTGGTCAATTATGCAGAATGCTACTTCTTTGCCGAATAACTGACCGAAACCTCCCCAACATTCTTTACCAATTTCGAATTGTTCATCGTTTCCGGCAGTAATTGTCATACGTGAAGATGCCTTGATTTGGTCATCTATGCTTTGTTCTTTGCTAGGAGTTGCATTATTAGCTACTTTTATTTCGGTATTACCCTCAGAACCACCGATGATAGCCGGTTGGGCAGGGGGAGTTACCGGAGTGGCGGTAATGATTGTGGTTGTATTTGATATCGGAGTGGCTGTTACACCCGAAGTAGGAGCAACTGCAATTTGTGAGTTGTTCAAGACTTTGTTGCCCAATGTATCTTGGATGGATTTGAACAGTGTGTCTTTCAAGTCAATTGTTTCTCTTCTGAATTTGCCGCAGATGGGAGCCAGTTTGGTTTTCGATTTGTTTAAAGCCATATCGTCTACAATCCATTCCTCTGCGCTGTATTTTTCTCCTCCGTCACGAGCTTCATCATACCAATAGCGGATACGGGTCATTTCGATATCACATTTTCCGTTTCCGCAGGTGATAAACATCTGATAATAAATTCTGGTTCTGTCCAATGACAATGCAGAGGATGAGAATACCAGATATTCTTCGCCACCTGCTGCAATGGTTCCTTCATCTTCATTGGTGTAAAGAACACGTGCATTGAACTTGCCTTCGGGCTTGAAACGTTCTGTAGCCCATTTCAGCATTGTCTCATATAGCTGGTCTTTCGTTAAAGACGGTGCCTGTATTTCTGTTTTGAAAGAAACTTTACCGTCATCCAAAGTTATTGCTCCCGCCAGATATTTGGGATCTGTCTGTGCCATAGCGATGAATGGCAGGCATAAGAGCATTAAAAAAAGAATTTTCTTCATAGTAATATATCTTATTTATATTTAATCTAAGCAAAGATAGGAATAAAAAAAAAGAGAAGCTATAAAGCCTCTCTTTTTTTACTTTTATTATTATTGCGTGAATTTTACTTTACAGGTATCTTTTCAATGCGTTTTTGGTGACGTCCGCCTTCAAAGCCGCTGTTAAAGAATTCATCTAATATTTTTTCAGCCATTTCATGGTCTATGAATCGTCCTGGCATTACCAGAACATTGGCATCATTGTGTTGACGTGACAAATGGGCTATCTCGGGAATCCAGCATAGTGCCGCACGGATACCCTGATGTTTGTTCAATGTCATGCTGATCCCTTCACCGCTTCCACAAATAGCTACTCCGGGTCCGCATTCTCCGGCTTCTATAGCCAGTGCAAGCGGATGGGCGTAATCTGCATAGTCACAGCTTTCTGTACTGTATGTACCGAAATCTTTGCATGGATAACCTTTTTCAGTCAACCATGTTTTTACAAACTCTTTCAGTTCAAATCCTGCATGATCGGATGCCAGTCCTACTTTTTTCATGCCAGCATTTCTTTTACTTGATTATACACGTTCTGTGCGGTAAAGCCCAGCTTTTCATCCAATACTTTGTAAGGAGCGGAGAATCCGAATGATTCCAGACCGAATACTTTACCGTTGGCACCTACCAAACCTTCAAGGTTTACAGGAAGACCGGCAGTCAGACCGAATACTTTAGCCTCTGTGGGAATGACACTGTTTTGGTATTCCTTGCTTTGGCTGCGGAACAATCCCTCAGAAGGAGCGGATACGATACGTATTTTTATGCCATCCTTGCGGAGAAGTTCTGCACCTGCTTCCAAAGTGGAAACTTCGGAACCTGAAGCGACTAGGATTATATCCGGATTTTCGTCGGAACCTGCAACAATATAAGCGCCTTTTGCAGCCTGTGAGTAGTCGTTTCCTGCAGGCAGATTCGCGATATTCTGGCGGGAGAAGATTAGTGCGGTGGGGGTGCTGGTATTTTCCATGGCCAATTTCCACGCTACAGTGGTCTCTTCCGCATCTGCCGGACGGAGTACCAACATAGAATTGTGCCCTTTGTGGTTTTTCAGTTTTTCCATCAGGCGGATTTGTGCTTCTTGTTCTACCGGTTCGTGAGTAGGACCGTCTTCACCTACACGGAATGCGTCGTGTGTCCAGATGAACTTGACGGGAAGTTCCATCAAGGCAGCCATACGTACGGCGGGTTTCATATAGTCTGAGAATACGAAGAAAGTAGCACATGCAGCAATCACGCCTCCGTGAAGTGCCATACCTAGGCAGCAGCAAGCCATGGTTAATTCGGAAACACCTGCTTGCAGAAACGCGCCGGTGAAGTCATCTTTAGTGAATGCATGTGTTTTCTTCAAGAAACCGTCGGTCTTGTCTGAGTTTGACAGGTCGGCCGAAGAAACAATCATGTTTTCTACTTCTGTAGCTAGTACACCGAGAACTTTGGCAGAAGCACTGCGTGTAGCATCTCCGGCTTTTTGTTCAATAGCATTCCAATTTACTTTCGGAGCTTTGCCTGAGAACCACAGTTCCAATTTAGCTGCCAGTTCGGGATTAGCTTTAGTCCATTCAGCTTTAGCTGCATATTTTTCTGCAACAATTTTTTTCAGTTCTTCTGCACGTTTGGCATACAACTCTTTTACTTCAGGGAAGATTTGGAAAGGATTGGTTGGATCGCCACCTAAGTTTTTGATTGTATTGATGTAAGCATCACCTCCCAAAGGGGCACCGTGGGTGGCACAGTTACGTTCATAACTGGAATCATCCGCTTTGCGTGCACCTTTACCCATAATGGTCTTACCGATAATTAATGTGGGCTGACCGGTTACGGCTTTCGCTTCTGTCAGAGCTGTGCGGATTGCATCGGGATCATTACCATTGATAATAATTACTTTCCAGTGCCATGCTTCGTATTTCTTGGCAACATCTTCGCTGGTAACAGCATCGGTAGCGGTAGACAGCTGGATGTCGTTTGAATCATAAAACATGATCAGATTGTCCAGTCCCAAATGACCTGCCAAACGTCCTGCACCCTGAGAAATTTCTTCTTGAATGCCACCATCGGATATATAGGCATAGATAGTCTGGTCCATGACATTACCCAGACGGGCTTTCAGAAATTTGGCAGCGATAGCAGCACCTACTGCAAAAGTGTGTCCTTGTCCTAACGGACCGGAAGTATTTTCAATACCGCGCATGATGTCCACTTCAGGGTGTCCCGGAGTCGGACTTCCCCATTGACGGAACTGTGCCAGTTCTTCCATGGTGAACTTGCCGGTCAGTGCCAAAGTGGAATATAACATCGGTGACATGTGGCCTGGATCAAGGAAGAAACGGTCACGTCCTTCCCAACGCGGATTTTCAGGATCGTAAACTAAAAACTCAGAGAAAAGTACATTCACAAAATCAGCGCCACCCATAGCTCCACCCGGATGTCCTGAATTAGCTTTCTCTACCATCGAAGCAGCCAGAATACGGATGTTGTCCGCTGCACGGTTCATAAGTTTCTTTTCGTTCATATTAAAATAATATTATAATTTGAATGCTATTAGTGAGTCGGTTTATCCTTGCTATTTTATTTAATATCTGCAAAGATAACTCTTTATGTGTAAACCACAACATGTAAAGAGGCTCTTTTTTAAACCTGTTTGACTCACTTCTTAAATTGGGTCGCTGCTTCTTCAACAGGCAGTCCTGCCTTATAGTTTTCGATATATGTGTTGAATCCGGCTACATCTTCGGCTGTTGGCGATATTTCAATACCGGCATCACCGGCGAATACTTTGTCTTCCAGAAAATCTGCCAGGGATTGTTTCTTTTCATTGTTGACAAGGTAAGAACCTAGCAGGGCGATTCCCCATGCGCCACCTTCACCGGCAGTTTCCATTACGGAAATAGGGGAGTTTATAGCTGCTGCAAGTATTCTCTGGCCTACACCTTTCGTCTTGAATAATCCGCCGTGTCCTGTGATTCTGTCTACTTTGATTTTCTCTTCATTGAAAAGAATGTCATTACCTATCTTAAGAACTCCGACTGAAGCGTATAAATGGGTACGCATGAAGTTGGCGAGGCTGAATTTGTCATTTGCAGAACGTACAAACAATGGCCTTCCGTCGGCAAGTCCTGTCACGGGTTCACCTGAAATATAATTATATGAAATAAGACCACCGCAATCTGCATCACCTGCGAGCGCATGATTGTAAAGTTTTTCATATAATTCATTCATATCTACAGGTATACCCAGCAGTTCTTGGTATTCTTTAAACAGATTGATCCAGGCATTGAGGTCGGAGGTGCAGTTGTTGCAATGTACCATAGCTACAAGGCTTCCGTCGGGAGTGGTGACCATGTCAATCATTTCGTATGGCTTGGACAACTCTTTTTCCAACACAATCATGGAAAATGAGGAAGTGCCTGCTGATACATTCCCGGTACGTTGCTTGACAGCGTTGGTTGCTACCATGCCAGTTCCGGCATCTCCTTCCGGAGGACAGACAGGTATACCTGCTTTTAAATGGCCCGACACGTCCAGCCTCTTGGCACCTTCTGGTGTAAGGAACCCTGCATTCTCGCCGGCGGGTAAGACTTTGGGCAGGATATCTGTCAGTTTCCAGGGGTATCCTTTAGGAGCTACCAACTTGTCGAACTTGGCTATCATTCCGGCAGAATAATTCTTGGTAGCCGGGTCTATGGGAAGCATTCCTGATGCATCACCTATGCCCAGAACTTTTTTGACCTGTAATTTGCCAATGAATGAAACCTGCAAGGGTGGTCAGATAGTCAATGTCACTTACGTGCTCTTCATTGTCTAAAATAGCTTGGTATAAATGAGAAATGCTCCATCTCAGAGGAATATTATATACGAATAATTCAGATAAAGCGGCTGCTGCCGGACCAGTATTGGTGTTTCTCCATGTACGGAAAGGTACAAGGATTTCTTCTTCTTTATTGAATGCCATATAACCATGCATCATGGCACTGACACCGATTGCTGCCAAGGTTTCTATTTCTGTGTCATATAGCTTTTTTACGTTGGAACGGAGATCTGCATAGCAGTCTTGCAGGCCATGCCAGATAGCTTCCACACTGTAAGTCCACAGTCCGTCTACCAATTGATTTTCCCAGCTATGGCTTCCTTGGGCAATGGGCTTGTTTTCCTGGTCAATCAAAACAGCTTTGATTCGCGTTGATCCGAATTCTATGCCTAGAATAGCTTTTCCTGCTTCGATGGTTGATTTTGCATCTGATTTCATATTAAAACCTATAATTTAAGGTACAACAATAATGATGATAAAATAAGGTGGGATGTGCCAAGAATCTTATTAGCCTTGACACATCCCCTCTTCATGGATGAATTAGCAAAGTGCTTTGTTCAGCATATAGTAGACTTCGTTCATGCGAAGCTCTTTCTTGAAGTTGCTGATGGTAGTATCTTTGTCAATACGGATCATTTCGATACCTGCAATTTCAGCATAGTCTTCCCAATATTCTGCTGTCAGATCATAAGAGAAGCAAGAATGATGTGTTCCACCTGCCAGGATCCATGCGCCTGCACCTACTTCGAAATTAGGCATCGGAATCCACAGGGCGGAAGCAACCGGTAATTTGGGCAACGGTTTCGGTTCGATGCATTCTACGTCGTTCACGATCAGACGGAAACGGTTACCCAAGTCTACTACAGTGGCGGTACAACCTGAACCTACTTTTGAAGTGAATACAAGACGGGCTGTCTGGCTCTTGCGAATACCTATACCTAGGAAGTGTACTTCCAGACGTGGTTTGGAAGCGGCGATAAGAGGACAAACTTCCAGCATATGTGATTGCAGGATAGCACTGTTTGCACCATCGAAGTTCAATGTGTAATCTTCCAAGAAAGAACAACCTTGGGAAAGTCCTTGGTTCATCACCCATACAGTGCGGTAGAGAGCTGCTGATTTCCAGTCACCTTCCGCACCGAATCCGTAGCCTTCAGCCATCAGACGCTGGGAAGCCAGTCCCGGAATCTGATCGAAGTAGCTGCCGTCTGTTTGGCCCAAATCATCAAAATTAGTAGTGAATCCTTTAGCGCCTTTGGCTTTGAGGATGGCACGAAGAGCTAATTCGGCTTTTGCAGCATTCCATACTTTCTGATAAGCTTCGGTTGATTTATCTTCTAATGAAGCATCGTGGTCGTATTCGTTAAAGTAAGTTGCTACAAGTGCTTCTACATCTGTATCCTTGATATTTTTATGGTATTCCATCAGTTCGCTTGCCGGACAGTAATCTACGTGGTACCCCATACGTTGTTCTGCTTCCACTTTATCACCGTCAGTTACAGCTACATTATTCATCTGATCGCCGAAACGGATGATCAGCATATCCTGAGAGTCTGCCCAACCTGCACAAACGCGCATCCAAACGGCAATCTTGTGCTGGGTGTCTTCGTCTTTCCAGTAACCTACCACTACTTTGCGGCGGATGCGCATACGGGTACAGATATGTCCGAATTCGCGGTCACCATGGGCGGATTGATTCAGATTCATGAAGTCCATATCCATGGTATCCCAAGGAATTTCCTTATTGAATTGAGTGTGTAGATGTAACAGTGGTTTCTTTAACTGCTGCAGACCGTGAATCCACATTTTAGCAGGGGAGAAAGTGTGCATCCAAGTGATGACACCGATACATTTTTCATCGTTGTTGGCTGCTTTGAACACTGCTTCCACTTCTTTAGAAGAATTGGCTGTTCCTTTATATACTACTTTTACAGGAAGTTTCCCTGATTCGTTCAATCCGTTTACCATTTCATTGGAGTGAGCGTCTACTGCTACAACTGCGTCACCTCCGTACAGAAGCTGTGCTCCTGTTACAAACCATACTTCATACTGATCAAATGCTTTTTCCATAATGTTATATTTTAAAAGGGTTATTAATTTCTTTGTTTCTTATTTCTGTCCATAATAGGCATTGGGACCGTGTTTGCGGCTGAAATGCTTTTCTATTAATAAAGAATTCATCGTTAAATGAGGGTTGGCGGCAAAAGCGATACTTGCCATTTTGGCTACCTGTTCCATGACTACTGCATTATGCACAGCATCATTGGCATCTTTTCCCCATGCAAAAGGACCATGATTTTTTACTAGTACTCCCGGAGTATGTACAGGGTTCAGTTTCTTGAAACGTTTCACAATCACATTGCCTGTTTCCTGTTCGTAGGCACCTTTTACTTCCTCTTCTGTCATATCTGCGGTACAAGGAATGGCGTCATGGAAATAATCGGCATGAGTCGTTCCGATATTGGGAATATCCATTCCGGCTTGTGCCCAGGCGGTGGCATAGGTGGAGTGGGTATGTACACTCCACCTATTTCGGGGAATGCTTTATATAGAACTACATGGGTGGGAGTATCTGAAGACGGACGAAGAGAACCTTCTACCACGTTGCCGTCCAGATTTACTACAACCATGTCTTCAGCTTTCATATCATCGTATGATACACCACTGGGTTTGATTACTACCAAGCCTGTTTCACGATCAATGGCAGAAACATTTCCCCATGTAAAAATAACTAGTCCGTGTTTCACCAAATCCAGATTGGCACGGAATACTTTTTCTTTTAATTTTTCTAACATAATGAATAATTGGGTAATGTGGCAATATGCTAATTTGTCAATTGGCAAATTATTGCATCGGCACATTATTTTAAAGTTTAAATTTCGGATCCTTTCTGTAGGCCTTATCATTAAATTTATAAAGATAAGCACCTCGTCGGGAACCTGATTTGTCTATCAAATCTGTTTTTTCAATGAAATCCATTTCGGCTACCCGCTTGCGGAAATTCCGCTTGTCCATCGGTTCGCCATAGATTGCTTCATATAGATTTTGCAACTGTGTCAGGGTAAACAATTCGGGCAGCAGGTTAAAACCAATTGGATTGTATGATGCTTTGTGCTTCATTAGTTCACGTGCTTTGGAAATCATGATCGGATGATCGAAAATGAGCTGTGGCAGTTCGTCTATTTTTGTCCAATGAGCATTGTGCTGCTGCACTAGTTCCCTGTCATATTCATTTACATTGACTAAAGCATAATAGGCTACTGATATAACTCGTTCTCCTGGATCGCGCTCTAAGTCGCCAAATGTGCCTACTTGTTCCATATATACATTTTCCAATCCGGTCAGTTCTGCCAATACCCGTTTGGCGGCAGCGTCTACACTTTCGTCTTCTTGTACGAATCCTCCCATCAAAGACCATTTTCCCATAGCTGGTTCAAAATTTCGTTTTAGTAGAAGCAGTTTTAATTCTCCTTCGTCAAAACCGAAAATGATACAGTCTACAGATACATAGAATTTAGGATTTATGTTATAATAGGTGGTCATGGTTTAGTGTCGGTTTAAAATTAACAGGCTGTATTCTTCAAGATAATTCAAAGCATACAGCCTTTAATTTATGGTTTACCAGAAATAAGCATAGAATAGTGCGCAAAGCAGAACTACACCTAAAGAGGTTATAACATCCCATTTGTTCCAGCTCTTTCTGATAAGTTCCTTGTAACTGCCGGTAAAGGTGATGGCTTCCACTTGTTTGGCGGTTGGAGCCGGAGTGAAGCATGATACAACAACCATTAACAACAAAAGGAATACAAGTAACCATATTTCAAAAATAAGCCAGTTTGTCTGCCAAAACCAAGTTGTATTTTCCCAAAACCAGCCGGTCATCACATCTTTTCCGGTGTTGGTGAGGATATTAGTCAGCAAACGGATCATACCAATTAGGAAACCGACAATCATGGCAGTTTCACCGGCTTTCGGAGTGATTTTCTTGGAGAATATACCAAGTGCAAATACGGCTACCATTGCAGGTGCAAGGAGAGACTGTATACCTTGCAGATAGTCGTAAAGGCTGCCGAGACTCATCATTACAGGAATCCATGCCATGCCGAGGATAACTACAACTACGGTAGCGATACGTCCTACCATAACATAAGTAGCTTCACTTTTGTTCTTAAACATGGGTTTGTAAAAGTCTTCTGTAAAAAGTGTGGCACATGAATTAAAGAAAGCAGCCAGTGAAGCAACCAATGCACAGATGAATCCAATAGTTACAATACCTTTTACACCGGCAGGCAGAACATCCTTTACCATTACAGCAAAAGCTGCATCTGTATTTGACATATCAAATTCACCTTTTGCAGCTAAGGCGGCAGCTACCATCCCCGGAATAAGAAACATGAAGACAGGCAGGATTTTAAAATAACCGGCTGCAATAGTACCTCTACGGGCACGCTTCATTACTACATCATTATCTTCGCCTTTACGTTGTCCAAGTACACGCTGTACGATATGCTGGTCGGTACACCAATACCAGAAACCGATGATAGAAGCTCCGATAAATACCCAGAATCCAGGATAATCTTGATACATCGGGTCTGCTTCAGTCCAGTGAAACATATGGTTGGCACCATAAGCGTGTCCGTCTGCTCCTATATTCATGGCGCTACGCGCATGATCCATCATTTCTGTCCATCCTGTAGCAATATTACCGTCTCCCAAGGCTGACAGTCCCAGGAAAAGAACCAAGAAAGAACCAATGATTAAAATAGGGGTTTGAATAGCTGAGAGGGTCATTACTCCTTTCATTCCACTCAGTACGGTGAAGATGCCGGTCAAGACAATAAGTCCGATTGCCCCATACCAAAAAGGAAGTCCAAGTAAAAATTCCAAAAAGATACCTCCGGTATAGGCGGTTACACTAACTTTAGTAAGAATGTAGGCTATCAATGTGATGATAGAAAGCCATGAACCGGTACGTGGGGTATAACGGTATTTAAGGAAATCGGGCATGGTAATGATTTTGCCCATTTTATTGTTTAATAGTTGGTAGAATGGAACAAAAAGCCATCCTAGAAGAAGAATCATCCAACCTTGCATTTCCCAGTGTGCCATACCTACTCCGGATTTGGCACCGGTTCCTGCCAAACCTACCAGATGTTCCGAACCGATATTGGCTGCAAAGATAGCAGCACCAATGATGTACCATGGCTCACCTTTACCAAATAGATAATCTTCACTGCTTGCTCCTTGTTGCGAGCGTTTGTCTTTTTGTACAGAGCGCCATACCGCCCATATCACAGCTGCAATGCCGACTGCCAGTATTGTCCAGTCCAGCCAGATGAATTCATGTGAATTCCAATTCATGATATTAAATATTTAAAGTTTAACAATTATTTTTCAACACCGAATTTAAAGATACATTGGCTGTGATAGGTCTGTCCCGGTTCCAGGATTACAGAAGGCCATTGTGATTTGTTGGGGCTGTCGGGATAGTGCTGTGTTTCCAGACAAACAGACGCGCGTTGCGGATAAGTAATTCCCTTTTTCCCTTTTACAGTTCCATCCAAAAAGTTGCCTGTATAGACTTGTATTCCCGGTTCATTAGTATATATTTCCAAAGTGATACCACTAGTGGGGCTGGTCAGTTTGGCAGCCAGTTGGTTGATATCACCTTTCGTGTTAAGTACCCAATTGTGGTCGAACCCGTTGCCGAATTTTATTTGTTCGTTTTCAAAATTAGTCACATCGGGGGCAATAGTTTTAGGAGTATTGAAATCAAATGGAGTTTCTGTTACTGCTATCATTTCTCCAGTGGTCATGAATGTGCTGTCAACGGGAGTGATGCTGTCTGCATTTACATAAAGAATATGGTCGGTGGCTGGATTGGCAGGGTTTCCACTCAAGTTGAAATAAGAGTGGTTAGTCATATTGATAACAGTCTTTTTGTCAGTTGTCGCTTTGTAGTTTATGTCGATGGCATTGTCTCTTGTCAGTGCATAAGTAACAGTAGCGGTTACATTTCCCGGAAAATTGGCATCTCCATCTGGTGACTTCATAGTTAGTGTCATAGTACTGTCGTTTAATTGGTTTGCTTCATAAACTTGGTATTGCCATCCTTTAGGACCTCCATGCAGGCAGTGGCCAAAATTATTTTGGGGCAGTTGAATGGTTTCTCCATCTATTACGATGACTCCTTTATTAATACGGTTGGCATAGCGTCCGATAGAAGCACCGAAGTCGCTGGGAATATTTTGGTAGTCAGCAATGCTGTCAAAACCCAGCACTACGTCTTTTAGATTTCCGTTTTTGTCAGGGACCATGATAGATACAATACGTCCGCCAAAATTGGTTACGCATACTTCCATTCCGGCTGCATTTTTTAGCGTATACAGTTTAACAGGTTTTACGCCATCCACTATTGTTTCATAATTAGTGGGGGCTAATCCGGACTTTGTAAGTGCTTCTTGAGATTGTTTGGGAGCGCAAGCACTTAACAATGTCAGTGCGATACCGGTTCCCAGAAAGGTTTTTTTCATGCTTTTCATGATATAAAAGTACTAATTAGTAATAGAGTATATGATTTTGGGTGTAAAAGTAACACTATTACTAATACATTGGATATGAAAAGAGTATGTTGTGCAACATAAAAGTGTATTTCCTACACTTTTATAGCATAAAGAAGAAAAAAACCGCTTTGGATTCAAAGCGGTTTTTTCATATGTTAGCGAATTTGAGATATTTTTTATACCAGCTTGCGAGAACCGTCACTGATGACTACATCGTAAACTTTTGGACTTCTTCCGAATTTTTCTTTGAATCTTTCTTTGGCAGTGGTGATGAATGTTTCGTATAGTTCATTTTTAACTAGGTTGATTGTACATCCACCGAAACCTCCACCCATTACACGTGAACCGGTAACACCGCAGTCGAAAGCAACATCATTCAAGAAATCAAGTTCCTCACAGCTTACTTCATACAATTTACTCATGCCATAGTGAGTTTCATACATCTTCTGTCCTACGGTTTCGTAATCACCTCTTTCCAAAGCGTCGCAAACATCGAGTACACGTTGGATTTCTTCAATGACGTATTCTGCACGCATATAGTCTTCTTCACTGATCTCGGCTTTTGCTTCCTGCAACATTTCCATTGTACAATCACGTAAAAATTCTACATGAGGATGTTTTTTCTGAATGGCAGATACGGCAGCTTCACAACTTTGACGACGCTTATTGTATGCAGAAGAAGCCAATTCGTGTTTGACTACTGAGTCAACTAATACTAAACGGTAACCTTCCGGTTTGAAAGGGAAATATTGATATTCTAATGAACGACAATCCAAACGGATCAAACTACCTTCTTTTCCAAATACAGATGCAAATTGATCCATAATACCGCAATTTACACCACAATAATTATGTTCTGTTGCCTGACCTACCTTGGCTAATTCAAATTTATCTATTTTGTTGTCGCCGAAAAGTTCGTTGATAGCGAAAGCGTATGTACTTTCCAATGCAGCAGATGAAGACATACCTGCACCCAAAGGTACGTCACCCGCAAAAGCAGTGTCAAAACCTTTCACATCTACACCACGTTTGATCATTTCACGGCAAACGCCGAAAATATATCTTGCCCAACTGGCTTTAGGAGCATCTTCTTCGTTCAAACCGAACTCTACATAGTCTTTTAAATCAATAGAATAAGCACGTACCTTATTGGTACCATTAGGTTTGATTTCAGCAATCATACCTTTATCTACTGCTCCGGGAAATACAAAACCACCGTTATAGTCGGTATGTTCTCCAATAAGGTTAATACGTCCGGGTGATGCATATACTGAACCTGTTGTACCATCAAAATGTTTGATGAAGCGACTTCTTACGTATTCTATATCCATGATATTAATAGTTTAAAGTTAATACTATATGTTTTTATAATTATTCTACAGGAATGTCTTTGTTTACGTTCTTGCATCCTATCAAACCATAGAACAACAGATAAGCAAGCAAAGCGATAATTAACCAATAGCTGGCCATATATCCCACAGCGTCAGAAATGAATTGCTGCAATAATGGGAAGATACCGCCACCGACAACCATCATCATAAAAATACCTGAAGCTTGTGCGGTATATTTGCCTAAACCCTCTACAGCGAGGTTGAAGATACCTCCCCACATAATGGACGTACATAAACCACAAAGTACCAAAAATAGGGCACTGACAGGTACAGAGGCCATTTCGAATCCATTTTCTACACTATATCCCGGCATAGAGACAGTGATTTCTTTTGGAGTGAAGATTGCGATTAATATAAAACAGATAGCTGTTGCGGAAACAACAATCAATTGTGTGCGTGTAGCTACTTTACCGCTGATGACACTACTTGCAGAACGTCCCACTAACATGAGCAACCAATAGATGGCAGCAATAGCACCACCGATAGCGGCACCGTTGGCAAGCAGGCCCGCACCTTTTTCCGTTGGGTCGGCAAGGTAGAAATTTAATGTGCCTGGAATACCGATTTCAATGCCTACATATACAAAGATACCGATTACACCTAATACAGTATGGCGAAAATTCCAAGGACTATGAGAGAATTTCTCTTTTTCATGACCTGCTTTTCTTAGATGGGGCTCTGGAATAGCGATGAATGAAAGAGCGATAAACGCTGATACGAATACACCCATTGCGATGAAAAGCAGAGGAGCTACATCTGACATAGCTGTTTGAGGGGTGACAGAACCAATCAAGGCACCTACGAAAAGCGGAGTCAAAGTACCCGACAATGAGTTTAGAGCACCACCGGCTTGGATTAATTGGTTACCTTTGTTACCACCACCACCTAAAAGATTTAGCATCGGGTTAACTACTGTGTTCAGCATACATACACAAAAACCACAGACGAAGGCACCAAGCAGGTAGATAATAAAATTCATTTTAATGGCATATTCTCCTAAATTGAATACGTCTATATCTGCACCGAACAAACTGGAAATATATTGGATAAACAAACCGATGAAACCTACTGCCATGGCAATGAGGGCTGTTTTTTTATATCCGATTTTTACAAGCATATTACCTGAAGGAATCCCCATAAACAGATATGCAAGGAAATTCATCATATTTCCCATCATACCCAAGGTATTGGCACCTGCATATTGGTTTTTCCATATTGTGCCGAAAGGCGCAGCAAGATTAGTAACGAAGGAAATCATCGCGAAAAGGAAGAACATTGTAATGATAGCGATGATATTACCGTTCTGTTTTTGTTGATTCATGGTCTTGAAAAAATTATAAGTTTATAAATTAGGTTATTTCATAAAATTATTTTTCTACACCGAATTTGTAGATGGTTACTTGACTGTAAGTTTCCCCCGGATGTAGAACACAAGAAGGGAAATGGCCTTTATTGGGTGTATCAGGAAAATGTTGTGCTTCAAAACAGATGGCACTTCTTGCTGGGAAAGTTGCTCCATGAGCACCTTCGAAACCATTATGCCAGTTTGAAGTATAAACTTGTACGCCGGGCTCTGTAGTGTATACTTCCATGCTACGACCGCTTTCGGGCTCCACACATTTTGCTGCAAAACTCAGTGTGCCTGCTTCACGTTTGTTTAATACATAGCAGTGGTCATAGCCGGCACCGAATTTTAGCTGTTCGAATGGGGCATTGATTCTACTGTCTACTCTTTGAGGAGTACGAAAATCCATAGGAGTACCTTCTACTTTGGCAATTTCGCCTGTAGGGATTGATACATTATCTATCGGAGTATAAAAATCAGCATTAATGGTTACGATGTTGTTATCAACGGTTGCCGTAGGATTGGCAATGCCTGATAGGCTGAAAAAACCATGGTGAGTGAGGTTTACCAATGTTGTTTTGTCTGTTGTAGCGTGGTAAGTAATGATGAATTCATTTTGATTACTTAAAGTGTACGTTACGTGAATATCCAAATTTCCCGGAAATCCTTCTTCGCCATCAGCAGATAAATAATGCAATTTCAAACTTTGTGGAGTTTCCTGTTCTGCATCCCAAATGCGGGTATGAAATCCGGTAGGACCGCCATGCAGCGAGTTGGGACCATTGTTGATAGTCAGTGAATATTCTTTCCCTTCTAAAATGAATTTGCCTCCTGCTATACGGTTTCCGTAACGACCGATAAGAGTACTGAGGAAAGGTTCGTGGCTATTGATTACATGGGTTATACTATCATGTCCTTGAATGACATTGGCATATTTACCGTTTTTGTCCGGAACCATAATAGCTAATACTGCTCCACCATAGTTGGTAACAGCTATTTCAGCTCCGTTTTCATTTTTCAGAATGAAGAGGTCTGTTTGTTTCCCGTTCACTGTTGTCTGAAAATCGGCCCGTTTCAGGCCACATAAATTCTCATCGGAAGTAGATGTGTTTATCATGTTATTGAAAATCTTTTTATTGTATGTATAAAACTAATGCAAATAAAAAGATTTTCTTCGGTATTCCCAAACTTTTTCTATAAAAGTGAACGGACTAAACGTGAAATTTTAATAAATCCGCAACGATAAAGCTGCTTCCTCCAACAAAAATAAAGTCATTTTTGTTAGCTTTTTCTTTAGCGGCTGCTACAGCGGTTTCTACATCAGGATAAGCATCTCCGTGCAGCCTGGATTGCATCGCTAAGCTTTGTAATTCTTTTTCGGATAAAGCGCGTTTTACACTGGCTTTGGTAAAATAATATGTGGCATTTTTAGGAAGCATGGACAATACTCCACTGATATCCTTGTCGTTTACCATACCTATTACAATGTGTAATCGTTCATATTTCTGATGTTTTAATTGTTCTATGATATACGAAATTCCTCCTACATTATGTCCTGTATCACATATTAAAGTCGGTTCACTTTCTAATTTTTGCCATCTTCCCATCAGACCGGTGAGTTCACATACTTGTGAGAACCCTTTACGTATATTACTTTCGGTAAGCTGATAACCTGCTTGTTTTAATAGGCGGATGGCAGATAAAAGCGTATTGGTGTTTTTAAGTTGGCAAAGTCCTTCCAGCTCGCCTTCCAGATTGAGGTAGTCGGTTGTTTGATATATTCGTTTACCTTTTTCATTTATACTGGAGGAGTGTAATAACTGTTCTTCTTCTGCAAAGTAGATAGGAGCGTTTACTTCTTTAGCACGAGTTGTAAATATAGGTTTGGTTTCAGGTGTGGTTTCACCAATAACTACCGGAGTCTTTTCTTTGATGATTCCGGCCTTCTCTGTGGCTATTTTGGCTAATGTATTACCTAAAAATTGTATATGGTCGAAACTGATATTAGTTATGACACATAGATCCGGACGGATGATATTTGTACAATCTATTCGTCCTCCCAGGCCGACTTCTATAATGGCTACATCTATTTGGCTCTGGGCAAAATAGTGGAAAGCCATTGCGGTAGTCAGTTCAAAGAAAGAAGGATGCAGAGGTTCAAAAAAGACACGGTGTTTTTCTACAAAGTCTATGACATATTCTTTGGATACAGGAATTCCGTTGACACGTATTCGTTCACGAAAATCTATCAGATGTGGAGAAGTGTAAAGTCCTGTCTTGTATCCGGCTGATTGTAAAATGGCGGCTAAAGTATGTGAACAAGAGCCTTTTCCATTGGTCCCGGCTATATGAATGGTTCGGAATTGGCGATGAGGATGGTTGAAATACTCGTCTAAAAGATAAGTATTCTCTAATCCTGCTTTGTATGCATCTTTTCCTATATGTTGGAATAATGGGGCACTATTATATAAATAATCCAATGTTTCTTCGTAATTCATGGCAAATGTTTTTATTTACCGCAAAGTGTCACAAAAGAATGCCAGGCAGATATAAAACCTAGTATTCTTTCTGTGACACTTTGTAGTATAAAAATTAATCGAAGAAGTTTTTGAACTTCTTGAATATTTTTTCTTTAATGCTTGTATTCGGTTTGAAGTTATCCGATTCTTGCATTTTCTCTAGTGCTTGTTTTTCATCTTTATTCAATGTTTCTGGAATATATACGCTTATATTGACTAATAAATCACCTGTACCGTTACTGTAACCATAACTATTGACGTTGGGCAATCCTTTACCTCTTAGGCGTAAGACCTTACCTGGTTGGGTGCCTGGTTCAATTTTTACTTTTACTTTGCTATCAATAGTTGGTATTTCTACAGTACCTCCTAAAGCAGCAGTCGGAACGCTTAGTAACAGATTGTAAATCAAATCATTTTCATCGCGTATTAGGTCTGGATGGGATTCTTCTTCTATGACAACAAGTAAATCACCGGGAACACCGTTATGTTTGCCCGCATTTCCTTTTCCATTGACAGAAAGTTGCATTCCTTCAGCCACACCGGCAGGAATTTTCACTTCCACGACTTCTTCTCCGTATACAATACCTTCTCCTGCACAAGCTTTACATTTGTTCTTAATGATTTTCCCTTCTCCGTTACATTGTGGACATACGCTTTGTGATTGTACCATTCCAAAAATGCTTTGTTGGGTGCGGGTGATACTTCCTGTTCCATGACAAGTGGGACACGTTTCCGTTCCTCCTTCTCCTTCGGCTCCTGAACCATGGCAATGGTCACATGTTACGTACTTTTTCAGTTTGAATTTCTTTTCTACTCCCGTAGAAATTTCTTTTAAGTTCAGTTTTACTTTTACACGGAGGTCTGAACCACGGAACTTGCGTTGTGCGGAACGTCCGCCACCGCCGAAACCTCCAAAGCCTCCGAAACCTCCTCCATGTCCACCGAAGATGTCACCGAACATAGAGAAAATGTCATCCATGGACATACCTTGTCCGAATCCTTCAAAACCGCCACCGGCGGCTCCACTCATTCCTGCATGTCCAAATTGATCGTAACGGGCGCGTTTATCCGGGTTGCTCAACACATCATAAGCTTCGGCTGCTTCCTTGAATTTTTCTTCCGCTTCTTTATCCCCCGGATTCTTGTCCGGATGATATTGTATTGCTTTTTTGCGGTATGCTTTTTTTATAACATCAAGGGTGGCTGTTTTGTCCACCTCCAGAACTTCGTAATAGTCTCTTTTTGCCATGTCGTTTTTATGATACTGTTTTATTGAGCCACAACTACTTTGGCGTGGCGTATTACTTTGTCATTCAGCTTATAACCGGTTTGTACACAGTCCAATATTTTCCCTTTCTTCTCTTCAGAAGGAGCTGGAACTAATGCAATTGCTTCGTGATAATCGGTATCAAAGTTCTCACCGTCAGTCTCTATTTTCTGAAGTCCTTCCTGGTTCAATACTTTCAGGAATTTGTTGTAGATCAACTCAATTCCTTCACGCATTGCTTTTACATCATCCGAAGTTTCTGAAGTTTTTACAGCACGCTCCAAGTCGTCCAAAATAGGGAGAATGGCAGTAATGGCCTTTTCTCCACCATTCTTAATCAATTCGGCCTTCTCTTTCATGGTGCGTTTACGGTAATTGTCAAATTCGGCTGAAAGACGCAGGTATTTGTCATGCAGCTCTTCTATTGTTTTCTGAGCTTCCGCCAATTCCTTATTCACCTTCTCTTCAGCGTTCAGTTCTTCTGTTGCTTCTTTCTGAGTTTCTTCATCAATGGCAGCTTCTGCCGCTTCCTGATTTTTCAAAACTTCCTCGTCTTGAGGTTGGTTCTTCTCTGTTGGGTTCATATTCTTATTAAACTTTTTGTTTTTCTTATTTTTACTCATAACAGTCAGGTCTTTTAGGTTAATTTACTGCTAACAAATTTCGTGCCTAGTTGTTTCCTTAGAGTGATAATTTTGCAAAAGTACGGAATTTCTGCCACACTGGCATACTTTTCTGAATTAAAATACCTACCTTTGCAATTTCAAAATAGAATAATTATATAAATAAGGTATATTAGGATGATTACAGTTTCGAACTTGGCCATTCAATTTGGTAAAAGAGTGTTGTATAATGACGTAAATATGAAGTTCACCAATGGTAATATTTACGGGGTTATCGGTGCGAACGGCGCCGGAAAATCTACTTTCTTGAAAGCAATTTCAGGTGAGCTGGAACCGACTAAGGGTTCAGTGGTATTAGGACCGGGCGAACGTCTGTCTGTATTGAGCAGGATCACTTTAAGTGGGATGAATATACAGTCATGGATACGGTTATGATGGGACATACTGTGTTGTGGAACATTATGAAACAGCGTGAAGAACTGTATGCGAAAACTGATTTTACAGATGAAGATGGCTTGAAAGTTTCTGAACTGGAAGAGAAGTTTGCCGAACTGGATGGTTGGAATGCCGAGAGTGATGCAGCTTCTTTGTTGAGTGGGTTGGGCATAAAGGAAGACAAGCATTATATGTTGATGGGGGAACTGAGCGGTAAGGAAAAGGTGCGTGTCATGTTGGCACAGGCACTTTACGGTAATCCTGATAACTTGTTGTTGGATGAACCTACCAATGATTTGGATATGGATACGGTGACTTGGCTGGAGGAATATCTTTCTAATTTCGAACACACGGTGTTGGTGGTAAGTCATGACCGTCACTTTTTGGATTCTGTTTGTACTCATACTGTAGATATTGATTTCGGTAAAGTGAATATGTTTGCCGGTAACTATAGCTTCTGGTATGAATCAAGTCAGTTGGCACTTCGCCAGCAGCAGAACCAGAAGGCTAAAGCTGAAGAGAAGAAGAAAGAGTTGGAAGAATTTATCCGTCGTTTTAGTGCCAATGTGGCTAAGAGCAAGCAGACAACCAGCCGAAAGAAGATGTTGGAGAAACTGAATGTAGATGAAATTAAGCCGTCGTCCCGTAAATATCCCGGTATCATCTTTACTCCGGATCGTGAACCGGGTAATCAGATTTTGGAAGTATCCGGCTTGCGTGCGGAAACTGAAGACGGTATGGTATTGTTCAATGATGTGAATTTTAATGTAGAAAAAGGAGATAAGATTGTCTTTTTGAGCCGTGATCCGCGTGCCATGACTGCTTTTTTTGAAATAATCAATGGAAATCGTACTCCGCAGGCTGGTAAATTCGCGTGGGGCGTTACTATTACTACGGCTTATTTGCCTTTGGATAATACGGATTTCTTTGAAAGTGATTTGAATTTGGTAGATTGGCTGAGCCAGTTTGGCGAAGGTAACGAAGTCTATATGAAAGGTTTCTTGGGGCGTATGTTGTTTTCCGGAGAGGAAGTATTGAAGAAAGTGAATGTGCTTTCCGGAGGTGAGAAGATGCGTTGTATGATTGCCCGTATGCAGTTGCGTAATGCGAACTGTCTGATTTTGGATACTCCAACTAACCATTTGGACTTGGAATCAATTCAGGCTTTCAATAATAATCTGAAGACTTATAAGGGAAATGTGCTGTTCTCTTCCCACGACCACGAATTTATTGAAACGGTGGCGAACCGTATTATTGAATTGACCCCGAATGGTATCATTGACAAGATGATGGAATATGATGAATACATCACTTCTGATCATATTAAAGAAATGCGTGCGCGTATGTATGGAGATAATTAAATTATAAATATGAGCTGAAAAGAAAGAGTCATTGGGAGCCATTGTTCCTGTGGCTCTTTTTTTATGGTTTAGCCGCAATTCTCATTCTGTATGAATCATAATGAGTTCAAAAATCTATGATAATGGACGATAATCCATGTCGTTATATTAGAATTAGGATTATTTTTGTGTCCATTAAAAACATGAAATGATACTTATGAAAACTTAATTTTGATTTTGATTTTTGCAGCTGTTAGCTTGAATACGATGGCTTCCAATCCTGTACATGTGATTATAACTGCCGGACAGTCTAATACCGATGGACGAACTCCTAATGAAGATTTGCCGGCATATATTAAAGCATTGGCTACGGACACACTGACGTATACCGAAGGTGCCTACCGTTATTGTCAGATAGCTCAGAATGACGGGAAAGGAGAATTTATTCCTTTCTGGCCTCGTGCCAAACGTAGCGGAAAAAATAATATGTGGGCTTTTGATGCAGTGACATATTATTGGTTGGAGCAGTTGTTGCAGGAGAAATTTTATGTGGTGAAATGGGCTGTTGGCGGAACTTCCATTGCACCTGATTATAATGCTTCCAAGGGACGTTTTTGGTCTGCGGCTCCTGAATGGCTGGCACAGGCTAAGCCAACTTCTGATGGAGGAAATTCTTTGTTGCTTTCTTTCATTCAAGAGATAGACATGTGTATAGACAAAACTCTTTCCCGGCTGAAGGATGGCTATCAGATAGATGCATTTCTTTGGCATCAGGGGGAAAGTGATTATGCTAAAAGTAAAGATTATTACCGTAACTTGAAGACAATGGTGGCTTATGTGCGTATGCATCTGACAGAAAAAACCGGAAAGGATTATTCTCGTTTGCCTTTTATTTTTGGTACTGTTGCCCGAAGTAATAAATATTTCAGCAGAGAAGTGGAGAATGCGATGAAGCAATTGGCTGCTGAAGATCCGAACATGCACCTGATAGATATGTCAGGCGCAGAATTGCTAAATGACAGACTTCATTTTACGGCTCATTCGGCAGAGTATTTGGGACAACAGGTATATAAGCAGTTGGAACAAATTATTAAAGGAGTTATCGTCAGGACTGATGAATTGAAAGGAAAACGTTTGGGAATTATTGGAGATAGTTATGTGAAGAATCATAAGGAACCTGTTAAGAATACCTGGCATTATAAATTTGCCGAGAAGCATGGTATGGAATATTTAAATTATGGCAAGAACGGCAGCAGCATTGCTTATAGTAGCCCGCGTTGGGGGGAAGCGATGTATGTAAGATATAAGGAAATGCCGGATGATTTGGATTATGTTATTGTTGTGGGTGGGCACAATGATGGTTTTAAATTGGATTCAATTGGCGGTATTGATGTATTTAAAGAGAGGCTGGCAATGCTGTGTGAAGGGCTTATTGAAAAGTATCCCACAGCTAAGATTTTTTTCTTTACCCGATGGAACTGTAAAAACTTTGCGGGAAGTGATGCTGAGAAAGTGGTGGATGCTATGATTGAGGTTTGTGGAAATTATAGTATTCCTATTTTTGACAGCGCCCGAAAAGGAGGAATTTATGCAAATAATGATCATTTTAGAAAAATATATTTTCAGAACAGCAAAAATAATACAGATACTGCACATTTGAATGAAAAAGGTCATGAACGTTTCTTGAAAGTAGCTGAGAGTTTTATATTGCAATACTGAATAATGTAAATGTAATGAATTATTTTTGAAATGTGATGACGCAGAAATAATCCATTTACAAATTACTTACTGTTCGGAGGAAAAAGTGAGGTATTCTTTCTCCGCTAGGGAAAGTAATTCTCTTTTGATTTTCTAATAGTCGGTTTGCTTTGTTGTAAATGTCAACTGAAATGTCTTGCTCTCTGGACTTGGCAAAAGAGTGATTGGCAGTAATGATGCGTCGGGATGAAAGTTTCAGTGTCCAGCGTATATCTTCAGCAGCTACATAATGCCGAGTAGGACGCATGACGTGAATGCGCAATATATATCCTTTTGCCAGTGCCTCATTGACTGTTTGCAGATTTCCTGCCTCTAGCCGGATACCAATAGCTCATTTGGACATAGTGTAATCTTGCGCTTGAATGCTTCCCATCCATGATACGAGGTCTTTCGGATTATTTAAAACTGGATTTATTAACTGTTGGCTGTGCAGACGGATGGTAGGTATCATTTCAGATAATTTCCATCAAACGATAAAGGTAAAAGTCCACTTACGTTTTCTAATATATAAATATCAGTCTTACTATAAAGCAGTATCCGCATGGGTTTTCCATATCGTTTTTCAGTTTCTAATAATACTTGCCGACAGGCACCGCAAGGAGGAATAGGTGTGTCAAGAAAATCATTTTCTGTGCGGGCAGCAATGGCAAGTGTTTTTACTGCTTGATCCGGATATTGAGAATTGGCGTAAAACAAAGTGGTACGTTCTGCACAAAGACCAGATGGGTAGGCTGCATTTTCTTGATTGGTTCCGGTAATAACGATATCATTTTCCAACAGTGCGGCGGCTCCAACAGCAAAATGTGAGTAAGGAGCATAGCTTCTTTTCGTTGCTTCACACGCAGCGTCTATCAGTTTGCGGTCCTTCTCTGTTAGTTCGTTATAATGGCAAGCCTCTATGTTTATTTCCAGTTTGATTTGTTTCATGATACGTTCCTCTTTGTTTTCCTGCAAATGTAATGTTTTGTTTTTAATCTCCCAATGTTTCTTTTCTAAAATCTGGTTTTTAATTTATTTACTTTCTTATTGCTTGTCAGAGTTGAATGTGAAAAGAATAATATGGTTACCGATAAAAAAGGAGAAAGTTGCAACTTTTTCTTTTATTTGTGCGTCTAATGAATATATAATTAAAAAAGAGAAAGAATTATGTTAGCAACAACAACACCTACTATCGAAGGAAAACGTATAACCAAATATTATGGCATTGTAACAGGTGAAACTATTATCGGCGCTAATCTGTTTCGTGATTTTTTGCTAGTATTCGTGACATTGTAGGCGGTCGTTCCGGTTCTTATGAAGAAGTACTTCGACAGGCTAAAGATACCGCGTTACGAGAAATGCAGGATCAGGCTGCTTTATTGGGAGCTAATGCTGTAGTTGGGGTGGATTTGGATTATGAAACTGTGGGGGACAGTGGTAGTATGCTGATGGTAACCGCAAGCGGCACAGCTGTCAGAATAGAAGATTGAGGTAAAGCAGATGTGCCTGTTGCAATATTTTTTAGGTTTATTGCAACAGGTACGTTTGCTTTTACTGTATTAGGGTATTCCTAATATCTCTTTGGCCTTGTTTTTACTTGAAATGAAATCTAGTGAGTTGACAATATTATCGTAATTTGTTGTGTCAGCTATATGGTCTTTCAATACTTGTAACATTTTTAACTTGTCATTATCAAAAGTATAAAGTGACATAAGTTTAAGGCATTGTGCGCAACTTAATTTTTTATTTATAATGGCCTTTTCCAGAGTTGAATCTTTGAACACGGAATTTTTTGTTTCATTGTATATCTTTTCAAATTCGTTATCGTCTATTGAACCAACGGTATGGAGGGATATTTTGCTGGAATATAGGTCTCCTACTGAAGTTTCTTTAGCTATTTCATTGTAGGAATCCATGCCTGTTACCTTTCCGTTTCTAAATTCGATAATTAGAAATTTGCAAGACGTTGCAATTCCTCCGCTCTGATATTCCCATTGTTCCAAAGAACCATCGAAACGTCGGAAATCGGGTTTTCCAAGAAGTTGGCCTATTTCTTCTGTTGTCATTCCCTGCTGTACCTTCCATGCTTTCTGCTTGATACTTCCTGTGGTATGACAGCCGACAAGTGTTATACTGATAACAAGCAATAATAATTGTTTAAATTTTCTCATATATTTATGTTTTTGTGTGTTGTTTAGGTTGAATTACCATCGGTCAGTGATTCCCAATATTTTACGTGCATCATCTTGTTTAAATAAAGAATCCAGTGTCTTGATGATTTCTTTTCCATTTTCACGGTCTACAATGCGGTTGGAAACCATTCTTAATACTTTCATTTTTTCATCGTCCCATGTAAATATGGACATGAGTCGGGCAGTTTGTTTACAGGTGAAGTAGTTGTTTACAACTCCTACAGATAATAATTCCATTTGGTCGTCCTTAAATGCTTTGTTTTTTACTTTTTTATAGAGGTTTTCAAAATCATGTGGATTCATAGCTTTGTGTTTTGGTCTGTGCGGGCCAAAATGATCAGGGTGGCTGGGTGGAACTACCGTAATTATTTCATTTGGCGGACACACTGCAACTGGAGGCGGAGTAATGTTGGGCTCAAAAGAATCCATGTTTGTTACCATTCCGTCTACAAAATCGATAATAATTACCGTGTTTGCAGCTGTGGACATATTGGTCTTGGTGTATTCCCATTGTTCCGAGCCGTTGTCGAATCTACGGAAATCGGGTTTTCCAAGTAAATGGCTGACTTCTTCTTGGGACATCCCTCTCTGTACTTTCATAATAGTGCTACTAGTAGTCAAACCGCAACTGATGACTAAAGTACAAATGGTTAACGCTAATAATGTTTGTTTCAATCTTCTCATTTTTTTGTTTTTTTGTTTGTAACAAAGATAAGTTGGGAAAAGGTATATTCTTCTATCTTTTTCCCTATTTATTTTTAGGGATTTCCCTACTGTTTATATGGTAATTCTTCTAAGAACTGAAATTTATTGTTAGGAAGATTGAGTTTGAAATCTTTAAATTCATATTCTGGAAGATTGGTTGTATTTTTCTCTTGTTGGAAATGTGATTGATTATTTTAACTTCATCTATAATTAATGTAAAAACTTTATTTTCACTTTTAACTTCTTGTTTTCGGGTGGTTCTAACCTATAAACTTTTGACGAATAGATGATAAACGAAGATAAAATTAGGGAAGTATGGGCTTCCGACCCGGAACGGGGATTTAAATTGTTGATAGATTTTTTTCAACAGCCCATATATTGGCATATCCGGAGATTGGTTGTATCACATGAGGATGCAGAGGATATTTTGCAGGAAGTCTTTATTCGCGTCTTTCGCCATCTTCCTCAGTTTAGGGAGGAAAGTTCATTGGGAACATGGATTTATCGGATAGCGACCAATGAGTGTCTCCGTTTTCTGAATATGCGTAAAGAACAAGCTGTTTCGGCGGAAGAAGTTCAGGAAGAGTTAATGAATAAGTTGATGGCGTCAGATTATGTGGATTATGAGAACGAAATGGCGGTGAAATTTCAGCAGGCTATTTTGATGCTTCCTGAAAAACAGCGGGTAGTTTTCAATCTTCGTTATTATGATGAACTGGAATATGAAGAAATTAGCAGGATTACGGACACGAAGGTGGATACGTTGAAAGTGAATTATCATTATGCAAAAGAGAAGATAAAAGAGTACATGATAAATAATTAAAGATAGGATGGAAAAGGAGTTTGATTTTAAGAATATTGGGAAGCGGATGCCTTATCGTACCCCTGATGGCTTTTTCGGAAAAATGCAAAAACAAGTATTGGAGCGTACCCAGGCTGAGAGGTTTAATAGGCAGAATAGAATAAAATTGATTATTGGGGCTACTTTAGCTATTGCGGCTGTCATGTTGGGAGTTCTTTTCTTTCCGATATCTCAACCTGTGGCAGAGGAGTTGCCTTCTCATTCACTTATTGTTTCTACGGATTTAGACTCTTCTTATTCAGATACTTTGGATCGTTATATAGAATCTATGTCTGATGAGGAATTAGCAGAATGGGTGGAATTGTCTGAAAATGATATATTTATAAATTGATTAATCACTAAAAACAAAAAAATGATGAGAACAAAAATTTTTTTTAATGGTGTTGGCAGCCATTGTTATGGGAAGTCAGGTAACACTTTTTGCCCAAGAAAAGAAAGAAACTAAATCTGAAAGAAGGCAGTTTAATAAAGAACAGATGCTGGAAATACAGTGCAATCAAATTATAAAAGGATTGGCATTGGATGACGCAACGGCTACTAAATTTATTCCGGTGTATAAACAATACATGGAAGAAATGCAGGCTACTCGTCATATGGGAGTTTGTCGAAATGTTGCAAATAGAACGGCCGCCGATAAACAGATCCCCAAACCGGTCCCTACAGATGCTGAAGTGGAGCAGGCTATTAAGGCACGTTTCGCGCAGAGTAGAAAGATACTGGATATTCGTGAGGAATATTATAATGAGTTTCGGAAATTTCTTTCTCCTAAACAAATTCAGAAAATGTATAATATGGAGAAACACAATGGTGATAAATTTCGTAAAGAGATGAAAAAAAGACAAGGAATGAAAAAGCAGCATGATGGAAGAAGACATATGTCACAGGGCGATGTGAAGAAGTAAATATGGGTGAAATGGGGAAAAATAGTACTTTCATTGTCTTTATGGCTTTATTCTTTTAGTGGCTGCTGTTTATGGTAGCCACTATTTTGTTTTCTCATTGGAAGTATATATTTTTGTGAAGCTAACAGTAGCTATTTAATTAATAAAAATAATATGATGAAAGTAAAGAAATTAAGTGGCAAAGTTCAGGATGCACAACAAATACCGACCTTATTTGATCATGAGAACATAATGTATTATCCTATTAATATAGTGAACTGGAAAGAATATCCTTATCAACCTCAAGTCTCTTTTCGTATAGCCTATACAAATGATGCTATATTAGTTCATTATAAAGTAGTAGAAGATAGTGTTCGTGCCAAATACGGTGAAGATAACGGTAGTGTCTGGACAGATTCCTGTGTGGAATTTTTCTCTATTCCTGCGAGAGATGGCGTTTATTACAATTTGGAATGTAACTGTATCGCTACGATTCTTTTAGCAGCAGGTTCGGAGCGTAGTAATCGAGAAATGGCTCCTCTTGAAATAACAGATCAGGTGAAGCGTTGGGCTAGTTTGGGCAGAGAAACTTTTGAAGAAAAGATAGGAGAATGTACTTGGGAGGTTGCTTTGCAGATTCCGTATAAGGTATTTTTTAAGCATACCATTACCAAGTTGGATGGAATGGTTGTACGAGCTAATTTTTATAAATGTGGAGATGAATTGCAAAAGCCTCATTTCTTATCATGGAGTCCTATAAAAATAGAGAAGCCGGATTTTCATCGTCCGGATTTCTTTGGACTTTTGGAATTCGAATGAAATTCGTAATTAATTTAAAAAGATTGCATACAGCTGGATAAAAATGGTAAGTTTGCAACTATATATAACGGATAAAGTATAGTAGCGATTTTGAAACAGTTTTATATGATGAAACATACGTTGAAATTTATATTAATCGGGTTGCTTTGTTGTCTATGTAATTTTACAGTGCAAGCGCAAACCCGTAACCGGCAGTATGAGGAATATATTCATAAGTATAAAGATCTTGCTGTCGATGAGATGAAACGGTATCGTATTCCTGCCAGCATCACTTTGGCTCAAGGATTATTGGAATCAGGGGCGGGAAAAAGTACGCTGGCTCGTAAATCCAATAATCATTTTGGTATAAAATGTGGTGGTGACTGGACTGGTCGTACTGTACGGCATGATGATGATGCCCGTAATGAATGTTTTCGTGCCTATAAGCACCCTCGTGAGTCATATGAAGATCATTCTAAATTTTTAAAAGGACGTTCACGTTATGCATCTCTTTTTAAATTAAAAATCACCGATTATAAAGGATGGGCACATGGGCTGAAGAAGGCGGGATATGCTACTGACCCTCGCTATGCGTATCGTTTAATTGATATCATTGAATTATATGAATTACATAAGTATGATACCAAGGATGGTATAAAGTGGATGAAGGAATTCCCAAACCCGCATCAGCCTTATTTAGCTAATGATTTACTTTATATTGTGGTACGCCCGGGGGATACATTTAAAAAACTTTCTAAAGAATTTGATATCAGTCAACGTAAGTTGAGGAAATACAATGATCTTTATAAAGGATATGTATTGAAACCAGGTGATATTATTTATTTGGATAAAAAGCATCGTCGTGCGGATAAGGAACACATAGTTCATGTTGTCCGTGAGGGAGAATCTATGTATTCTATTTCCCAAAAGTATGGTATTCGTCTGAAGAATTTATATAAGATGAATAAGATGAAACCGGAAGATTCTTCTCCTAAAGTAGGTGATATATTGCGTTTGCGTTAGTCATTATAGTACGGTAACTGATGTTTAAAAACGTACAGGGTGTCCGATTTCGGACACCCTGTACGTTTTGTTTGTTATTGATTATCAATAAGTTGCTTTCTTGGCACGGATGTTGTTTATTCTTTAGTACAAAAATGACAATAATAAAATTACAATAAGTTATGGACAGAGAAATCCCTAAAGAAGTGCGTGATAAGGAACGCAAAAAGAAGTTCATTAAATATGGTGCAATAGGTGTGGCGGCAGTGGTATGTATAGCTGTATTGATTTCGTTTATGCGAAGTAGCGTCAATAAGAAAGATTTGGTGTTTTCAGAAGTAGACAATGGAACTATTGAAGTAAGTGTCAGTGCTTCCGGTAAGGTTGTCCCGGCTTTTGAAGAGATTATCAATTCACCTATTAATACTCGTATCGTGGAAGTTTACCGTAAGGGAGGAGACAGCGTGGATGTAGGTACGCCGATTTTGAAACTTGATTTGCAGAGTACGGAAACCGAATACAAGAAATTGCTGGATGAAGAACAGATGAAACGTTATCAGTTAGAGCAGTTGAAGGTGAATAATAATACGTATCTGAGCGATTTATCAATGCAAGTGAAAATTTCTGCCATGAAATTGAACCGTATGGAGGTAGAACTTCGCAACGAACGTTATTTGGATAGCTTGGGTTCTGGAACAACGGACAAGGTTCGTCAGGCTGAATTGAACTTCAATACAGGAAAACTGGAATTGGAACAGCTCCGTCAGCAATACGCAAATGAATCGAAAGTAAAAGAGGCTGATTTGAAAGTGAAGGAATTGGAATTCAATATTTTCTCAAAGAGTCTTGCTGAAATGAAACGTACATTGGATGACGCTCAAATTCGTTCACCGCGTAAAGCGATTCTTACCTATATTAATAATCAGGTAGGTGCGCAGGTGGCGGAAGGTAGTCAAGTAGCTATCATTTCTGATTTGAGCCACTTTAAAGTGGAAGGTGAAATAGCTGATACATACGGTGACCGTGTGGCAGCAGGTGGACGTGCCATAGTCAAGATTGGCAATGAGAAACTGGAAGGAACGGTAAGTAGTGTGACACCGTTGAGTAAGAATGGGGTGATTTCGTTCATTGTACAACTGAATGAAGATAATAACAAGCGATTGCGTTCCGGCTTGAAGACGGATGTATATGTAATGAATGCCGTGAAAGAAGGGGTTTTAAGATTGGCGAATGCTTCTTATTATGTCGGTCGCGGTGAATATGAATTATTTGTTCAGGATAGTAAGGATGAAGTAGTGAAGCGTAAAGTTCAATTGGGTGACAGTAATTTTGAATATGTGGAAGTCATATCGGGATTGAAACCGGGTGACAAGGTGGTTGTCAGCGATATGAGCAGTTACAAAAACAAGAATAAGTTGAAGTTGAAATAAGAAGCAGCTATGACATAAACAACAAGATAAAACTCTCTCTTAATTAATACATTGATTGTTACGGGAAATGAAGTGTCTTTTCTTCCTTTTCACTCATTTCCCGAACATAATTTAATTTGTTCTTAGGCTATGTCGTTTTTTTGATTGTTTACTTTTTTATATTATTCATAATGCTTGTTGGCATTCTTATTCCGGTATACAGCATCAGTTGTATTAGTCCGGTAGATGTGTTGTGGGATGAATACGACTGACAAAAACGATCATACTGTCCGTTATCGGACAATATATTAAATAATAATCTGTTGAAAATTAAATGTTTATTGCTTTGGTATATCTTTTGATTCATAAAAATAAAAAGTGTATAAGATTAACAATTTAAATAAGAAAAATTATGGCAATGATTAAATTAACCGGTATCAATAAAATCTACCGTACCAATGAGATTGAAACATTAGCACTGGAAAATGTAAATTTGGATGTGATTAAAGGCGAATTTGTTAGTATTATGGGGCCTTCCGGTTGCGGTAAGTCTACCTTGTTGAATATTATGGGGTTATTGGATGCTCCCAGCAGTGGAAAGATTGAAATAAACGGTACTTCTGTAGAAAGTATGAAAGATAAAGAACTGGCTGCTTTTCGTAATAAGACTTTGGGATTTGTGTTCCAGTCATTCCACCTGATTAATTCGCTGAATGTGATTGACAATGTAGAATTGCCTTTGCTCTATAGAAAGATGGCTGCCAAGGAGCGTACCCGTTTGGCAAAAGAAGTGTTGGAGCGTGTCGGTTTAAGTCATCGTATGCGCCACATGCCCACACAGCTTTCCGGTGGTCAGTGTCAGCGTGTGGCGATAGCCCGTGCTATTGTGGGCAATCCCGAAATTATCCTTGCCGATGAGCCTACCGGAAATTTGGACTCAAAAATGGGTGCTGAAGTAATGGAGTTGTTGCATAAATTGAATAAAGAAGATGGACGTACCATTGTGATGGTAACCCATAATGAAGAACAAGCCAAACAGACTTCAAGAACTATCCGTTTCTTTGATGGCCGTCAGGTGCAATAACTGGAGGCTACTTCATTTTTTCTACGGACCATTAATGAAAAGGTACTATAATGATAAAAAAAACAATAGGACAAGTAATTTATCAATTGCGTAACCAACCGTTACTAAGTGCAATTACTATATTGGGAACTGCCCTCGCTATTGCTTTGATAATGGTTATTCTAATTGTCTATCAAGCGAAAACGGCGGACTATGCTCCTGAAGTAAATCGTTCACGCTCGCTTTACGTCAAATGGGAGCGTACGGTATATGACAAAAAAGAACCTAACAGCGCAGGTCATTCCCGACCTTCATTGTGGATGGCTAAAGAAGTCTTTTATCCGTTGAAAACTCCCGAAGCTGTATGCGTTACTTATGAAGCCGGTGAAGTATTAGTCAGTACTCCAGGAGCTGATGAAGAGGTCAATACACCGTTGTTACTGACAGATGCTGATTTTTGGAAGATATACCAATTTCATTACTTGTCGGGAAAACCTTTTACCCAGGCTGACTTTCAGTCGGGAATAAAGAAAGCTGTTATTGTTGAAAGTGTGGCGAGGCGTCTTTATGGAGATGTGGACGCTGCTATTGGGAAACCTGTACAGATTAATTTTACTGATTATACTGTTTGTGGTGTAGTAGAGAATGTAAATCGTTTTTGTGAGTTTGCATGGAGTGAGGTTTATGCACCTTATTCTTCGAATGCGATAGCCAATAAGGTGGAAGCAGGAGAAACTCAGGGAAATCATATCATTACTATCTTGGCGCATTGTTCAGATGATTTTGAGAAAATCCGTAATGAGGTGGCCCGTGGAGTGGCACAGATTAATACGACACTGGGTGAGAGAGAATTGCAACTGATGGGGCAACCGGATAACTTCCGTACTCAGTTGAATCGTAAATTTGCCAACTCGTATGAAAATCTGGATGCGGCATATTGGAAATATGGCATTATGATTATTGTTATTTTATTGGTTCCCGCCATTAATCTAAGCGGATTGACACATACCCGTATGCGTCGTCGGCTGGAAGAATTAGGTATTCGTAAATCTTTTGGCGCTACACAGGGAGAGTTGGTGTGGCAGGTTTTGAACGAGAACTTTGTATTGACATTAATCGGTGGGATGCTGGGACTTGGACTTTCTTATCTGTGTCTGTGGCTGATGAGTGATTGGTTGCTTCAGACTGCTTGGGGAGCAACAGCTACCATGAATGTTTCTATGGTCAGTCCTGTTGTATTTTTTGTGGCGCTTTGTTTTTGTCTGGTGCTTAATTTGCTTTCGGCATACATTCCTGCCTGGCGTGTTGCCCATACTCCGATTGTCGATTCGTTAAATCAAAAACTCTAAGGCTATGCTGATTCATTTATTAATTATTATAAAGAATAATCTTCGTGCCAATCTGTTGCTGATGGCTGGAATGTTCGTCATTGCTACTTCACTGTGGTATGCTGTGGATTATGTGTATGCTGTGGTAGTGAACCAACAGAAATCATTAGGGTTTGATTGGGAGCATGTATATTATGTACAAGCGGCCGTCTTACCCAATGAAAGCGTGGAGTGTGACACAGCAAGTCGGTCTGATGATGAAGTGACAGCTGAATATTTGGAATTTTATAATCGGCTGCAACATCATCCGGCAGTAGAAAGTGCATGTTATACTTTGATGCATTTCCATTATATATGGAAAAACGGTAGTGGAACCATGTCTTATGATACATTGAAGACCAGTGCGATGTATCGGGAAGTCACTCCTTCTTATTTTACCGTGTTTCGTGTCAGAGGGGCTGATGAATGTTCGCCTGAAGAGTTGTCCCGGCGGGCATCACATACCAATGATTTTGTGGTGACGGAAAATACAGCTTGTCGGCTGTTGAATCCGGACATAAATAATATGACTGTAAAAGGAGTGGAGCTAGCCGGTCGGTTTATTCATAGTGGGGTTTCCATGCGCAAGGATGAACCAGATTCGGTGCGTGTGGCCGCCGTATGCGAGAATCAGAAATATAATGAATATTCCAATTGGAGTAAAGCCGTTTATCGCATTGTACAGTTGGGACAGGGAGATTTTAAGATAAGCTATGGCAGTATTCCTTATCATGATATATTTATTCGTGTGAAGGCAGATGCCGACCGTCCTGGCTTTGTGGAATCATTCCGGAAAGAGATGAAGAAACAGCTGCGTGTGGGTAATCTGTATCTGGCGGATATACGTCCTATGAGTTATTACCGGAATGAACATCTGGCTGATTATCGTAGCGATCTTTATACTTATTTGGCCATTGCTGGATTCTTTTTAGCTAATGCATTTTTGGCCATATTGGGTACTTTCTGGTTCCGTACGCAGCAGCGTCGTGAAGAACTGGCCGTCCGTCTGGTTGCTGGGCTACGCCGCACAGTCTTCAGACTCTTTTAATGGGAGAAGGCTTTCTACTGATAACCATCGCTTATATTCCTGCTTTGGTTGTAGCTTATAATTTAGGTATTTCTGATTTAGTAGAAACATGGCCTGTAGAATGGAGTTTCACACGTTTCCTGATAGGAGGGCTCGTTACTTTTCTGTTACTTTGGGCTATTGCCGCTATCAGCATTTGGTTTCCGGCACGGCAGGCCATGAGTATCCAGCCAGCTGAGGCATTGCATGGTGAGTAAATCAGATATTCATTTTATTAAAAGATGGAATTAATGAAAAACGGAGATACATTTGGGATCTATTTGGAAATATAGAACATTGTATCTCTGCTTTAATTTATATATCAGGAAATGAAATCGTGTGCGAAAATGAAGTTGGTGTTCATTTTCGGACAGTGTATAATAAAGATAATATGTTTATATTCAGTTTTTTGTGTCTTTGGCATGACTTTGGCTAGTATAGATATAAAGTGTATAAGAAAATAATAAAATAGAATTCGAAAATGATAAAACAGTATTACAAGCAAGCTTTGGCACAACTACGCCAACATCCGCTTATCAGTATTATCGGTATTGTGGGGACTGCGCTGAGTATTTTCCTTATTATGTTGGTAGTGATGATGCAACAAGTAAAGGTCGCTCCTTTTTCTCCCGAGTCCAATCGTAACCGTTTTTTACATGTACATTATATGAGTATCAGTCATAAAGATTGGGGAAATGGGACAAGTAATGGTCCGATGAGTGTACAGACTGCACGTGAAGTATACAAATCGTTGAAGACTCCTGAGGCTGTTACTGTTTATTGTTGCATGACGGTGTCCACTCCTGTTTCCCTACCTGGTGCGCCTGCGATAGGAGCTGATGTGCGTGAGACAGATGATACATTTTTTCATGTGTTCGATTTTCAGTTTACAGATGGAAAGCCGTATGATGAAGCTACTTTTACAGCTGGGCGCCCTGTAGCTGTTATAACAGAGAGCATATCACGTGCCTTGTTTGGTTCTATTCAGTCTGTAGGTAAAGAATTTCTGCTGAGTCATGCTCCTTATCGTGTAGTAGGAGTAGTGAAAGATGTTTCAACTCTTGCCGATATGGCTTACGGGCAAGTATGGATTCCTTTCACTTCGACCAACCTGTCTAATGACACATGGAGTGATAACCACATGGGAATGATGAGTGTAACTCTGTTGGCGCATGACCGTGAGGATTTTGATGAGATTCGTGCTGAGGCTAAGCGCCGTATGAATGAGTATAATTCAATACTTGCTGATCAAGGGTATACATTGATAGATCGCAACCGTCCTTATGACCAGGAAACCCAATCGATTTCTTTTGCTGCCAATTTGGAACCGGATTTAAAAGCGGCTCGTCGTGAGCGTGTCATTATCTTTATTATTCTATTATTGGTTCCTGCCATAAATTTGAGCAGCATGACGCAAAGCCGTTTGCGTCAGCGTGTAGCCGAGATAGGTGTGCGTCGTGCATTTGGAAGTACCCGCATAGAGATGGTGGGGCAGATTGTGATGGAAAATCTCGTAATCACTTTGTTGGCAGGGGCTATCGGATTGCTCATTAGTATATTATTCGCTTATTGGGGCACTGATATATTGTTTGCACAACCTTATAGTGTTACTCTGAATGCGCCTACTGTTGATTCCAGAATTTTATTGCAACCATCTACTTTCCTCTATGCATTGTTGTTCTGTTTTGTATTGAATTTGCTTAGTAGCGGTATTCCCGCATGGCGGGCATCGCGTACTAACATAGTCAATGCTTTGGGAGGAAAGATACATTAATAGATGAAAAATTAAGAATTTAAAAGAAGAGTTAGAATGAATAAGAAACTATTGACACAAATAAAGAATGAGTGGCGTTCCAATCTTTGGCTTGTTACCGAATTGTTGTTGGTGAGCGTTGTTATGTGGTATATTGTCGATTATATGTATGTTAAGGCAGCTGTTTACTATGAGCCACGTGGTTTTGATATCTCCCATTGTTATTTGATACAAATGGGACGCCTTACTGATAAAAGTCCTGATTTTATTCCTAATCAGACAAAAGAGCAGCAGCGGGAAGATGTGAAAGGACTTGCCGAGCGTCTTAAATATCGTCCGGATATAGAGGCGGTTGGTTTTGGTCAGAATTCTTATCCTTATAATGGGAGTAACAGCGGTACGGAGGTTAGATATGACACACTTCAGTCGCCGGGATGGACTATTCGACGTTTAGTAAGTCCTGATTTTGTCCGGGTTTTCCAGTATCATGGTACTCGTGGGGAAACTCCTGAACAATTGGCGGAGTTGCTTAGCCATCCCAAGAATTTTTTGGCTTCCGATAATTTATACAAGAAACGTTACGGAAGAGATTTGACTCCATTGGTAGGAAAACAGTTTTATTTGTTTGGAGATACGACGGAAACCTATACGCTGGGAGCATCGTTGGAGGTAGTCCGGTATTCAGATTATGAGCAGGCATGGAACAGCTACAGTATGGTGAAACTTTTGCCGGAGAATTGGTATGATGTGGGACTTGAATTGTGTGTACGGGTAAAAGAAGATCAGGATAAAGATTTTATAACCCGTTTGAAAGCTGATAGTGAGAAGCTATATCGGGTGGGGAATGTGTTTATAGCCGAAGTGCGTTCGTTTGATGATATCCGTCGTAACTATCAACAGTCACAAACCAATTCCATGCGCAGCTATATTTTGGGTATGGTTTTTTTATTGTTGAATATTTTTTTAGGATTGCTGGGCACGTTCTGGTTTCGTACTCAGCAACGACGTGGTGAGATTGCTTTGATGAAATCTTTGGGAGGAACAGACCACAGTGTCTTTGTACGCCAGTTGGTGGAAGGATTACTGCTATTGGTTATAGCCACTATTCCGGCTGTTTTTATCAATTGGAATCTGGCAAATAGTGAATTGAATGCTTGGATGAATGGTACTACTATTGAAGGTGGACGCTTCATAATAACAGTTCTTATCTCCTTTATTTTGATTGCATTGATGATTGTAGTAGGCATTTGGATTCCTGCACGTAAGGCTATGAAAGTTCAGCCGGCGGAAGCATTGCATAATGAGTAATTTCTTTTTTTGTTAAAAGATTTTAGAGCATAGCACAAACATGATAAAACTATATTTCAAACAGGCTTTTTTCCAACTCCGTGAGAATAGGCTCATCAGCTTGGTCTCTATTATAGGAACGGCATTGGCTATTTGTATGATCATGGTCATCGTTTTGGTGTTGGAAGTGCGCATTACGGATTGTGTGCCTGAGGTGAACCGTTCACGTTCTCTTTATATGAAAGCGATGTCTATTCATCAGAAAGGAGATACTAGTGATAATTCATCAAACGGCTGTATGTCACTTACGGTGGCTAAAGAGTGTTTTAAGGCGCTTACTGTTCCTGAAACGGTAACTATAGTGTCTACAGGAGGCAGGATGCGTATTTCTGTACCTGCGGGAAAAACGATGACAGTGGATAATCTTGAAACTGACGATACTTTTTGGAAAGTGTTCTCTTTTGATTTTATTGCCGGAAAGCCGTTTACGGCTGCCGATAGTGAAAGCGGACTTCCTAAGGTTGTAATTAGCGCTTCTGTGGCCCGGAATTTATTTGGTACGGTAGAAGCAGTGGGGCGTACAGTCCAACTTAACTTGGCCGATTATACGGTAGTGGGTGTTGTGAAAGATGTATCCAAACTGGCTGTTTCTTCGTATGCGCAGATTTGGATACCTTTCAATTCAACTGAAATAGCCAGGAAGTGTTGGTATGACAATGCGATGGGAACTTTTCGTGTGGTCATTCTGGCACATTCGGAGAAAGATTTTCCTGCTATCAGAGAAGAGGTGGAACGTCTGCGTCAGAAATTTAATGACGGATTGCAGGATTCTGAAATCTTTTATCGTGGACAACCCGATGATCGTTTCTCTTTTATCTTTCGTCACTGGGGAAGAGAGTTACAGGCGAAGGAAGCTTATTTGCACTACCTGTTGGTGATTGTTATTTTATTGCTGGTACCGGCTATAAATTTGAGTAGCATGACTTTGTCCCGTATGCGGAAGCGCATGTCGGAAATAGGAGTGAGGAAGGCATTTGGTGCTACTGCCAATGTCTTGTTGAGGCAAGTGTTTTATGAAAACTTATTATTGACGCTCATAGCCGGAGCAGTAGGAATGCTTTTCAGTTATGCATGTACTTTTTTATTGAATGATTTCTTATTTTCCAATAGCGAGAACCGTGCCCAAATAGGAGAAACCAGTCTTTCGGCAGATATGTTGTTCAGTCCCTGGATATTCTTGGCCGCATTCATTTTCTGCCTGCTCTTGAATTTGCTGTCAGCGTGCATTCCTGCCTGGAGGGCATCGCGCATGAATATTACGGACGCTTTAAACCAACGTTAGATCATGAACAGGAATTTATTGAAACAGATATGGAACGAGCGCCGCAGCAATGCGTTTCTGTGGATGGAACTTTTTGTGGTGTTTGTCATATTATGGTATATTGTGGATGTGGTATATGTCACATTGAGCATCTATAATTTGCCGATGGGCTTTGATATAGAAAATACGTATGTTCTTCGTTTTGAGCGGATGACTTCGAAGGCGGCTGCTTATCAGCCTGGCCGTACTATGAAAGAAGATGTTGCCGATTTGCATGAAATTGTAAACAGGCTTGCGCATCGTCCGGATGTGGAAGCAGTCAGCCTCTCGCAAAACTGTATACCTTATAATGACGGTGCAAACAGTTTTTCATTTTATCTGGATACAGTCCCGGTACGTAGTTTGAAACGATGGATAACTCCGGAGTATTTTAATGTATTCCGTTATCGCAATATAGACGGTTCGGATAGTGAAAGCCTTGCTGAGGCACTGACACCGTCCGGCATGGTCTTATCTGTGAATATTGCCGATGTTTATCAGGATGCACCTTGGCATGGTAAGGAACTTTTAGGGCGTAGGGTGCCTGTTTGGCGGAATGAGCCGGAGGCGGAGCACCTTTCTATAGCTGCTCTTACCGAGCCGGTCCGTTATGATCATTTTACAGCTCCGGATGATTACGGCTCCCGTTATGCTGCTGTGTACCTGACAGATGAGGTAATGGAATCCTTGGGCGAAACGGTTTATATAGAAGTTTGCCTACGTGTTCGTGAGGGACAGAATGATGGATTCATAGACCGTTTGATAGTGGATGCCGACCGTCAATATCAGGTGGGCAATCTATATCTTTTGGATATAACTCCTTTGAGTGATGTACGCACTGCTTATGAAACGGATTCGGTGAATGAGTTGAATACGCAATTTTGTATCATATTTTTCTTATTGCTGAATATCTTTCTAGGCATTATCGGAACTTTCTGGTTCCGGACACAGCATCGGCGTGTCGAAATTGCGTTGCGTATAGCTTTAGGTTCTACCCGTTGGGGAATCTGCGGTCGTCTGATGGGGGAAGGAGTCTTTTTATTGTTGGTATCTGCTATTCCTGCATTGGTCGTAGCGTGGAATTTGGGATATGCCGAACTGGTGGAAGTTACACGTATGCCTTTTACGGAAGGTCGTTTTGCGATTACAATTCTGGGCACTTTCATTCTGATTGCTGGAATGATTGTCATTGGAATAGGATACCCTGCCCGTCGTGCCATGAGTATCGAACCGGCTGAGGCATTACATGAAGAATAAATAAAATGAAGAGATAAAACGAATGAAACAGCTATTATTACAAGCATTTAATCTGATACGGCAGAATCCTTTTTATGCTACAATCAGTATTATAGGAACAGCTGTCACTATCGCTTTTGTTATGGTGGTAGTGATGATTTATGACTTCCGTACAATGGATATGGCTCCGGAAAGTGATCGGAGCGATATGATGTATACAGGTTCGGGAATGACCTATCGTAAGCAGGATCATACCAACCAGAACAGCGGTATGGGACGCAAGGCTTTTGAAGCATTGTTTTCAGAGCTCCCTGGTGTAAAAGAGGTTACTTGGTATCGTGGCGTTTCCAAGACCCCTTGTAACTTGTCCGCTTCGAATGAGATATTCAACTATTTTGTGCGGCCTGTGGCTGATAACTGGTTTAAGTTCTTTGATTATGAATTTATAGCGGGACGTCCTTTCACACAAGAGGAGTATGATGCCCGTCGGTGTGTCAGTGTGGTAACCGAGCGTATGGCCTTGCAGCTTTTCGGCACGACGGATGTGGTAGGAAAAGAATATCAAAGTAATTTTTTCCGACTAAAGTGGTAGGCGTGGTGAAAGATGTCAATGCTATTTTCCAGACAGCATACGCTGATGCTTTTGTTCCTTTCTCATTGGAAAATGAAGACTATTATGCTACTTGGACAGGGGGCTTGGGAGGAATCCGTCTGGGATTGCTCAAACTGCTGCCGGACACTCGTCCTGCAGAGGTACGGACTGAAGTACAGCATCGGCAGGATCGTTTGAATAGTTCAACGGCAGAATATGCTTTCGAGATGAACGAACTCTATACTCATACGGAATATACCTTTTTTCGTGGAAAAGATATTAGTGCACCGTTGGTTTACAGTATGTTATTGATGGTCTTGCTGATTGTTCCTGCTATTAATATCTCAGGTATGACCACTGCCCGAATGCAGGAGCGTGTGACAGAGATTGCAGTTCGCAAGGCGTATGGTGCATCACGTATTTCCATTATGGTGAGGTTGTTTTTAGAGAATCTGTTTACGGTCTTTTTGGGTGGAATTTTAGGATATCTGTTTTCGTGTGTGTTGGTTTGGCTGGGACGTGTATGGTTGTTTGGTAGCGGCGAGGTAGAATTATCAGATATCAGTCTGGATGGAGGTTTGTTGTTGCATCCTGCTTTATTTGTGTTGGTTTTCGGCGTATGTGTTGTTTTTAATTTATTGTCGGTATTGATTCCGGTATGGATGGTCACACATCGTAATATTGCGACTACCATCAAAGGAGAATAGGAGGAAAGAAAAATGATAAAGAGTTTATTCAGACAAATGTGGAACCAGAGGCACGCCAATGTATGGGTGTGGGTTGAATTGATTGTTGTTCTTATCTTGCTATGGTACAGCATCGATCTGGTTTATAATTATGAGGCTGCTGCCCGTCAGACTAAAGGATATGACACGGAGAATGTTTTTGATATTCAATTGAATATTAAGCCGGCTTTGCAAAATGATTCTGTATTAATGAGTCATTCTGCTGAATATTTGGAACAAATCTATCATTTAATCCAACAATATCAAGGGGTGGAGGAAGCTTGTTTTTATTATGGGACAATACCTTATACGGGAAATAATATGTATGAGGGATATGCTCCGCATTCGGATTCGACCCATGTGGTAGGCTGTTTCATCCGTTATGTCAGCCCTACTTATTTCAAGGTATTTCGTTTGCAGCCATTATCAGGCTCATTTGAGGCGGAGCGTTGGGACAAGAATGAATACCCCATGCCGGTGTTGATGAGTGAAACGTTAAGTGATTCCTTGTTTAGCGGACGCAATGGAGTAGGGGAGACTTGTTTCAATCCTTATTTTCTGAATAGTGTGCAACCGGAAACTAATTATAAGGTAATGGCGGTACTTCCTGCTCATAAGACCGATGAGTACGAGCGTTACGAACCTTTTATTTATCTTCCCAGTCCGCCGCTGACTCATTGGCATCACATTGCGGTGCGTGTGGCTTCCAATTCCATACCGGGATTTACCGAACATTTTATGCAGGATATGCAAGGGAAATTATCTATCGGCCCTTATTACTTATACGATATAAATTCGTATGGCGATATGAAGGAAGCTTTCGATATAGAGCAAGGAACGGTGAATTATCTGAATACTACCTATGCCGTTATCCTTTTCTTTGTTTTCAATATATTTTTAGGGATGCTGGGTACTTTCTGGTTTCGGACTCGTAAAAACCGAAGTGAGATAGCTTTGCGTATGGCACTAGGTTGCAGTAGGATGAATGTATTTGGTTATTATGTACTTGAGGGCATCCTTCTCTTGGTTTCGGCTGCCATTCCCGCTGTTTTTGTTTGTGCGAATATGCAGATGGCGGATCTTACTGTGCATACATTAATGGAACCTGCTTGGGGACGTTTTTTGCTTTGTTTTGTGTCGGCCATGCTGTTGTTGGGGATAATAATTTTGCTCGGCATTTATTTCCCCGCCCGGAAAGCGATGGGGATTGAGCCGGCAGACGCGTTGCATAATGAATAATGTTATTTCATTGTCACATGATCAGCAGTGTTCGTATATGAATGGAGTGTCCGATTTCGGACACTCCATTTTTGTCGTAAGGTGTTATAAAACAGTGAAATAGTTTTTTGGCATACCATTTGCCTTACCTTTGATAAAAAGAATAATAACGCAATGAAAAAACAAGTAATATCTCTATTTTTAGCCTTTGGCATATCGTTGGTTGCCGGAGCGCAGCCACAAGAAAAGCGACGTGCCATCACTTTGGAGGAAGCCATTACTATTGCCCGTGTGCAAAGTGTAGATGCGGCCGTAGCTTTAAACGAGCTGAAAACCGCTTATTGGGAATATCGTACTTTCCGTGCGGATTTGCTTCCGGAAATGAATTTTGAAGCCACTATTCCCAGCTATAATAAGAAGTATAATTCTTATCAGCAGGATAACGGTGCTTATACATTTGTACGTAATAATTATATGGAAATGAATGGTGAAGTTTCTATCGATCAGAATATTTGGTTGACCGGTGGTAAACTCTCATTGAATACCTCTCTTGATTTCTTGAAACAACTGGATGGAGATAAATCAAAACGATATATGTCTGTTCCTGTGGCATTGACTTTGGAACAACCTATTTTCGGAGTGAATACAATTAAATGGAACCGCCGCATCGAACCGGTGAGATACGCTGAAGCTAAAGCCGCATTTCTTACTGCAACCGAAGAGGTAACCATGACTACTATCAACTATTTTTTCAATTTGTTGTTGGCTAAGGAAAATGTAGGCATCGCCCGACAGAATCTGAAGAATGCAGATAAACTGTATGAAGTGGCTAAGGCAAAGCGTAGTATGGGGCAGATCAGTGAAAATGATTTGTTGCAATTGGAACTGAATGTATTGAATGCCCGTTCTACGTTGACTGAAAATGAAAGCAACTTGAAAAGTAATATGTTCAAACTCCGTTCATTTCTAGCATTAGGAGAAGATGAGGAATTGGAACCGGTTGTTCCCGAGACGATTCCGACTGTATTGCTGAACTATCCGGATGTTTTGGACAAAGCACTTGCCAATAATTCATTTGCGCACAATATTCGTCGCCGCCAGTTGGAAGCAGATTTTGAAGTGGCTAAGGCGAAAGGTAATTTACGTGAAATCAAGCTCTATGCACAGGTAGGTTTTACAGGAACAGACAATGAATTTAATAGTGCATACCGCCGTTTGAAAGATAACCAGATTGTAGAAGTTGGTTTTAAAATTCCTATTCTTGACTGGGGAAAACGTCGTGGTCAGGTAAAGATTGCTCAAAGTAACCGCGATGTGACTGAAAGCAAGCTACGTCAGGAGACCATGAATTTCAATCAGAATCTGTTTATCCTTGTAGAACAGTTCAATAACCAGCAGGCCCAGTTGCAGATAGCAGACGATGCGGACAAGATTGCCCAGAAACGTTACAGCACCAATGTGGAAACCTTCATGGTCGGTAAAATCTCGACATTGGATTTGAATGATTCCCAGTCAAAGAAAGATGAGGCTCGTCAGAAGCATATCAATGAGTTGTTCTATTATTGGTACTATTATTACCAGTTGCGCAGCTTGACATTGTGGGATTTCAATACCAATACTAATATTGATGCCGATTTCGAGAAGATTATCAAACAATAGGATTTTCACTATTCAATTCTGTTTGAATATAAAATGGGGTTGTCTTTGTACTTATTAAAATAATAATTTCTACATTTGCAGCATTATGATATTAATTATAGACGATGACAGTGCCATTCGTTCTTCTCTGAGCTTTATGCTGAAAAGGGCGAAATATGATGTGCAGGCCGTACCGGGTCCCAAAGAGGCTATTGAAATAGTCCGTTCGGTTGCGCCCCAGTTAATCTTGATGGATATGAACTTCACCCTGTCCACCAGTGGTGAAGAAGGATTGACTCTTTTGAAACAGGTCAAAGTGTTCCGGCCCGATGTTCCCGTTATATTGATGACAGCATGGGGAAGTATCCAGCTTGCCGTGCAAGGGATGCAGGCAGGTGCATTTGACTTTATTACCAAGCCTTGGAACAACGTGGCGTTGATGCAACGGATAGAAACGGCTTTGGAACTGACTTCACAAGATAAGAAAGCAGAGGTTCCGGTGGAAGATAATGACGGCTTCGACCGTAGCCATATCATTGGAAAGAGTAAAGCACTGATGGATGTGCTGGCCACGATCAAGCGGATAGCGCGTACCAACGCATCGGTCTTGATTACCGGTGAAAGTGGTACAGGCAAGGAGTTGATAGCCGAAGCGGTACATTTGAACAGTCCCCGTAGCAAGAAACCTTTTGTGAAAGTGAACTTGGGAGGAATTTCTCATACTTTGTTCGAGAGTGAAATGTTCGGTCATAAGAAAGGTGCGTTTACGGATGCCACAGCCGACAGGGTAGGACGTTTTGAACTGGCTGATAAAGGTACGATTTTCTTGGATGAGATTGGCGATTTGGATTTAAGCTGTCAGGTGAAACTGCTTCGCGTGTTACAAGAACAGACTTTTGAAGTCTTGGGCGACAGCCGTCCCCGTAAAGTCGATATCCGTGTGGTCAGTGCGACGAATGCCGATTTACGACAGATGGTGCAGGAACACACCTTCCGCGAGGATTTGTTCTATCGTATTAATTTAATTACGGTGCATCTTCCGGCATTACGCGAACGCCGTGAGGATATTCCGTTATTGGTCCGTCATTTTGCCGACAAACAATGTGAATCGAACGGTCTTTCCAAAGTGGAATTTACTTCTGAAGCGATGGATTATTTAAGCCGTTTGCCTTATCCGGGTAATATCCGTGAATTAAAGAATTTGGTGGAACGTACCTTGCTGGTCAGTGGAAAGGAAATATTGACTGCGGATGATTTTAAATCACAATACCAGCATCCTATAGAACAGAAGGTGACAACGAATCTGCAAGGCATGACCTTGGAGGAGATAGAAAAGCAGACTATTCTACAAACGCTTGAGAAGTATAACAATAATATGTCACAGGTTGCCGTAGCCTTAGGAATCAGTCGGGCTGCTCTTTATCGCCGTTTGGAGAAATACAATATACAAGTGAATGATTAGCAAAAACGGAACCGGATAAAATATGAAACTGAAATTCTTGTTCTTCTTTTTAGCATTACTGTTGACAGCAGTATGGACTATCCTGCTCGTTCTTACATTGAAGGAACGCGGTGCGTTGTTTTATATAGGAGAGGGAGTTATTACATTCAGTCTTGTGTTTCTGGTTTATTTCTATCGCAAAGTCGTGAAACCGCTTGATATCATCGGCAACGGTATGGAGCTTCTTCGTGAGCAGGATTTCAGCAGTAGACTGACTCCTGTCGGACAAAAGGAAGCCGACCGCATTGTGTTGGTTTTCAACCGCATGATGGAGCAGTTGAAAGACGAGCGCCTTCGGTTGCGTGAGCAGAATCATTTTCTTGACCTGCTGGTCAGCGCTTCTCCCATGGGAGTTGTCATACTGACTTTGGACGGACATATTTCCATGCTAAATGCTGCAGCTCTTCGTTTTTTGGATTATTCTTCGGCAGAGGAAGTCAGAGGCCGATTGCTGTGCGAGTTGGCTTCCCCTTTGGCCGAAGAAATAGAACGTATTCCCAAAGATACTACTGAAACAATTCGTCTGAGCGACTCCATGATTTACCGCTGTTCCCGGCTTTCTTTTGTTGACAGAGGATTCTCTCATCCGTTTATTCTGGTGGAAAGTCTGACTTCCGAGGTGGTGAAAGCAGAGAAAAAGGCATACGAAAAAGTGATCCGTATGATAGCACATGAGGTGAATAATACGACTGCGGGCATTACCTCTACTCTTGATACGGTGGATGGCGCTTTGGAATGTATGGAGGATACGGAAGACTTGCGCGAAGTGATGAAAGTCTGCATAGAGCGTTGCTACAGCATGAGCCGTTTTATCACAAATTTTGCCAATGTGGTGAAGATTCCCGAGCCTCAATTACAATCAGTGGACTTGAATGACCGCGTAGCCGCTTGCAAGACATTTATGGAAACGGTTTGCCGTAACCGTAAGATTACGCTGCATCTTGATTTATGTAAAGAGAATCCTGAAGTGATGATGGATACTTCTCTGTTTGAGCAAGTACTAGTCAACATTATCAAGAATGCGGCTGAAAGTATCGGGGAAACAGGAGATATCTTTATCCGTACTTCCGTATCACCTACGATGTTGGAAATTGCTGATACCGGTGCCGGTATCAGTAAAGAGGTGGAAACCAAACTGTTCAGTCCTTTCTTCTCCACCAAGCCTAACGGACAGGGTATCGGTCTTATTTTTATTCGTGAAGTTTTGATAAAACATGGGTGTACTTTCTCTCTTCGTACCTATCCGGATAAACTGACCCGTTTCCGTATCCGTTTCTGATGATTTTCTACCACTTTACCACGCTGATGCTTCCGCAAGGAAGTGAAAAGGGAGGGAGGGTTTATAGTAAATGTCTTTCGGGTGTTTCTTTGTGTGCTGTTGGTTCTTTCGAAATCTCAGTTCAAAATGAAAACTCTTTTTATTATGCTAAGTCGTCCGCGATGAAAAATGTTTAATCAGGATTGAATGAAATCGGTTTGTTTAGTTTATCTTCACAATATTATGTGCTAAATAATTAAATTATGAAATACCCTATCGGCATACAGACTTTTAGTCAAATCCGTGAAAACGGATATGTTTATGTGGATAAGACCGACCTTATCTACCAGTCGGTGAGTAGAGGAAGTATTTATTTTTTCAGCCGTCCGCGCCGTTTCGGCAAAAGTATTATGAAGGGCGGAAAGAGGTGAGGTAATATCCGGACAAGCCTGAAAATATCCTGTAGTTTGGAATAAGTAAGTAACGTTATAAAATAGCTTGATACATTATTTTATTCATCGTTATCAGCCCAAATCCACAAAAAAGTTGGGAGCGTTTATGCCCTCATGCTCTCACTGTATATGTAACATGTTGATCATGAATAATTTGTGTAGTTGTGGTAAAAATAGTTGCTCTTCCTTATGCCCTCACTAATCTCTCATGCCCTCACTACGTTTTGAAGCATATTTCTGTATAACATGCTTGTTGTCAGCTATATATTCTTTTTTTGTAGGATATTCCGGCTTGATATAAAGTAGGGCGTTTTCTGGCTTTTTATCGTAAAAAGTGTGTGTAAAGGGTTTGTACTTCTATGGAGTGTGATCGCAAAGTTCCCGGTATTTCCGGCAGCGGTAAAAAGATCAAGACTTAAAAAGACTCTTGATCTTTTTTTGAAAGTTCTTGATCTTTTTAAAAAACGTCCTTATCTTTTGAGATGAAATTCCGGATCTTACGCGAAAACCTCCACCACAGAGTTTTGCAAAACTGCTGCCACTGCTATCACTCTTTCCACTGAAAGCACCATGAGCAGGACGTTTCATAGGGTGGTGGCAGCACTTTTTTTATATGGTAAAAAGGGCTGCTGCCACCACTTTTACCTCTTTTCTACCCCAAAAAGTCCGTAGGAGGGGGAAGAAACAGGAGGCGGAGGATGATCAAACGCTGGGAAAAGGCGGGAATACAGGCACACAGCACCCGGAAACCGGACCGGCAGAATATCGTCCACCAACGAACAAGATACTGACTACATCCTGATGGGAATCTGATTGCGGATCGCCAGAACTATGGTTGCGTCCCGACAAAGCCATAGTTACAATCTGGTGAAACCTTAGTTCCAGCCTGATGGAACTGAAGTTTCAACCCTACGGAACCGGTTGGAACTGAACCTTATGGCTGAATATGACGCCCGTACAATTAATATAGGTGCTGAATACAGCTTTTGGAAAGATTATATCAATGCGGTGATAGAGTTCAACCGCTGCCGTTACTTTTCCGGCGGAGTGGTTTTTAAAGTCCACCTGAAATAATAAAAGGAGTGGCTGTCAGTCTTTGATTTTCTTTTTATACACTTCCCCTCTGCTCATTACTTCCTTAACGAAATTGTAAGTCTCTACCCCTCGGAAGTATCCATTCTTACAAACCGGATCATTGAAATATTCTTCATTACTTTTAAGCAGGATATAGTCATCTACGCTATTATCCCATACATATTTATTCTTGCCATATTTTTCAGCCAGTGCCATGGCATCCAGTACGTGTCCTATTCCGGCGTTATAAGCGCCAAGACAAATTTCATCCGTTCGTTTTCATTTTTTATTGCGTTGAAAGAACGGGAAGTGGCAGCGATATATTTCACAGCGGCCTTTATACTCTCTTCCGGATTCTGTTCTTTACCGGGAGGAACTCCCATAGCACGCGCCGTCCGGGGCATGAGCTGCATTAATCCTTTCGCGCCTGCCCATGATACGGCTGTCGTATCAAAATTAGATTCTGTATAGGCTAGGGAAGCTAAAATACGCCAGTCCCAATCTATTTCTTTGGCATATTTCTTGAATAGAGTGTCGAAGTGTGAAATCTTTCCGTCTTTGACGGACAAGATGGAACCGTGAGGTGTCCGTTTGCTTATTTCAAAATAACGCTTGCTACTGGCCTGATAGGCAGGAGAAGTTATATTTTCCTGATGCCATTTAGTAGCAGCTTCACCTAGTAGCGGTGAGGTCTTACGTACGGCCCATGAGGCACGTTGGTCAAAACTGACAGCCAGGTCAATATTCAGATTGGGGTAATAAGTCTTGTTTAATTTGGCAAGGTCGTTATCACAGATGGCATAATCTATCTCACCATTGGAAACCTGCATGATTAAATCCTCGGTGGTGATGCTGTCATTATTGACTTCGTGTATCAATATACCGCCACCCAGTTCTTTATCCAGATTGATGAGACGTTCCAGATACTTTCCTGGTTTTACATAGACCTCTTTCCCTATTAATTCTGTCACATTATTCAGTGCTTTCTTCTTTTTTTGAGTATTGCGTTGTACCAATACCTGATGGGTGATAATATCTTCCCCGCAAAATTCTACACTATCTTTAAACTCTTTGGTGACAGGTAGATTATAGGCTATCAGGTCTCCTTCTCCTTGTAATAGTTTATGGACCAGATCACGGGCATTCTGTGCTACTTTTATTTTCAGCTTTACGCCCAATGAGCGGGTAAACTGATCGGCCAGCTCATACTGGAATCCCATAGGCTCGCCCCGATAGTCGAAATAAGAGGTAGAACTGTTCAAGGTCAGGGCTACTAATTCTCCGCTGTCTTTTATTTGCGGCAAATCATAATTTGTCACTTCGGCAGATTGTTGCCGGTTGCGGCACGCTGTCATGCATATACAGGCAAGGACTAATAGCCAGACATTTTTCATCTTCCTAAAATCTTTTCAATATATAGTTTAAGGATTTCAATGGCCTTTTGGTTGTTGCCTCCATTGGGGATAATAATGTCGGCATATTGTTTGGTAGGCTCTATGAATTCGTCATGCATCGGTTTCAGAATGTTCCGGTATTTGTCTATCAGCATTTCCAAGGGATGGCCGCGTTCCACCATGTCGCGGGTAATCACACGCAGCAAACGTTCATCGGGTTCGGCATCCACGAAAATTTTTAAATCCATCAGATCGCGTAACTCTTTATCATAGAGGCTCATGATACCTTCTACGATGATGACTTCCTTAGGCTCTACATGGACGGTTTCGGGCAGGCGTGTACATATTATATAAGAATAGGTAGGTTGTTCAATGGGATGTCCTTTACGTAATTCGGCTATCTGTTGTTCAAAGAGCGGCCAGTCAAAAGCGTCGGGATGGTCGAAATTGGTTTGTTTACGTATTTCCAAGGGAATGGATGACTGATCATTATAATATGAATCTTGTGGAATGACTGCAACGGAACCTAGGGGCAGGCTCTCTATGATTTTTCTAACTACAGTGGTCTTTCCTGAACCGGTTCCGCCGGCTATGCCAATAATTATCATAATAATAGAATGTATTTTAAAACAAAACTGTTACTTTTGCATCAGGCTAAATACTTTAAGCCCTGTGTCAATTACAAAAGTAGGATAATTAATTAAAATATCAAGTATGGTTAAGCACATTGTTTTATTTAAATTGAAAGAAACTCTTTCACAAGAAGAAAAATTGAAAGTGATGAATGATTTTAAAGCGGCTATTGAAGCTTTGCCGGTCAAGATAGGTTTTATCCGTCATATATTTGTGGGGCTGAATACCAATTCTGCTGAAAAATGGGATATTTGTTTGGATAGTGAATTCGATACGCTGGCAGATGTCAATGCCTATGCCGTTCATCCGGATCATGTAGCTGCTGCTGGCCTCTTAAAAGAGGTTAAGGCTGATCGTGCTTGTGTGGATTATGAATTATAAAAGATAGCTTATGAAAAAGATAATCAATCCCTGGAAGGGGATGAAAGGATATAATTGCTTTGGCTGTGCTCCTAATAATGACGCCGGAGTGAAGATGGAATTTTATGAAGACGGGAATGAGGTAATCAGTATCTGGAAACCTCAGCCACAGTTTCAGGGGTGGATTGATACGTTGCATGGAGGTATTCAGGCGGTGCTGTTGGATGAGATTTGTGCATGGGTAGTTTTGCGTAAACTACAGACTACCGGTGTTACGTCCAAAATGGAAACTCGTTATATGAAGCCTGTTAATACTAACGATTCGTATATTGTATTGAAAGCCTCCATAAAGGAGAGGAAGCGCAATATCGTATTTGTAGAAGCGGCTATTTATAATAATAAAGAGGAACTTTGCACCAAGGCTCTATGCACTTATTTCACTTTTCCGCAAGAGAAGGCGAAGGAAGAAATGCATTTTTTGAGCTGCGAGGTGGAGCAAGATGAGATAATACCTTTAATTTGAAAGAAAAAATAAAGTTTTTGCGATAATTATTTGCTGATATCAAATATAAACTTTATTTTTGTCGCAAATAAAAAGAAAAGACTATGGTTAGAACAGCTACACATCATCATCATTTTCCTAACGAATAACTCGGTGGGCTAAGATGATATTGTAGTATGATGATATAGGGCTTGCCGAAAACGGTAAGCCCTTTTTATTGCCGGTTAATAATTAAAAAACAGATAGAATCATGCTTAGAATTGCAGTACAGTCAAAAGGCCGTTTGTTTGAAGAGACAATGGCATTATTACAAGAGGCGGATATTAAAATCTCCGCTTCTAAAAGAATTCTTTTAGTACAGTCATCTAATTTTCCTATCGAAGTTCTTTTTCTTCGCGATGATGATATTCCTCAGTCGGTGGCTGGTGGAGTGGCTGATTTAGGGATTGTAGGCGAGAATGAGTTTGTAGAGAGAAAAGAAGACGCTAAGGTGATTAAACGTTTGGGATTCAGCAAGTGCCGTTTGTCATTGGCTATACCTAAAGATGTGGACTATCCGGGGTTGTCTTGGTTTGAAGGACGCAAGATTGCGACTTCTTATCCCGGCATTTTGAAAGATTTCATGGAACGGAATGGTATTCATTCTGATATTCATGTCATTACCGGTTCGGTAGAGATTGCTCCGGGAATCAGTTTGGCAGATGCTATTTTTGATATTGTAAGTTCGGGATCGACTTTGGTAAGCAATAGCTTGAAGGAAGTGGAAGTGGTTATGAAAAGTGAGGCATTGCTGATAGGCAATAAGAATATGTCTGAGGAGAAGAAAGAGATTTTGAATGAACTCTTGTTCCGTATTGAAGCGGTGAAAGCTGCCGAAGACAAGAAATATGTCTTGATGAATGCTCCGACAGAGCGTTTGGAAGAAATTATCGAAGTGCTGCCGGGTATGAAGAGTCCTACTGTGATGCCATTGGCACAAGAAGGATGGAGTTCGGTACATACAGTGCTTGACGAGAAACGTTTTTGGGAGATCATCGGAAAACTGAAGGCATTGGGCGCGGAAGGTATTTTGGTATTGCCCATTGAGAAAATGATATTATAGCCGGTCCATACGTCAGGCGAGATTTGTAAACTTATAAAAGAATACATGTATGAAGAAAATAATATATCCTGAAAAGAAAGACTGGGTGGAAATTCTCCGTCGTCCGGCATTAAATACAGACACGCTGCGCGATACGGTTAAAGAAGTACTGGATAAAGTGAAGACGGAAGGAGATAAAGCGGTGAGGGAATATGAAGAACGTTTTTGATAAGGTGAAACTGGACTTACTGGGGGTTACTGAAACGGAAATTGCTGAAGCGGAAAAGGAGGTACCTATTGAATTGAAGGCAGCTATTATGCTGGCACAGAAAAATATTCATACTTTTCATAATTCTCAGCGATTTGAAGGGAAAAAGGTGCAGACTGTATCTGGTGTAACTTGTTGGCAGAAGGCTGTTGCTATTGAAAAGGTGGCTTGTATATTCCCGGAGGCACGGCGCCTTTATTTTCTACCGTATTGATGTTGGCTACTCCGGCACAGATTGCAGGTTGCAAGGAAATCGTACTTTGTACTCCTCCTGATAAAGAAGGAAAGGTTCATCCTGCTATCTTGTATGCGGCAAAATTGGCCGGAGTAAATAAAATATTCAAAGCAGGAGGGGTGCAGGCCATCGCTGCTATGGCATACGGAACGGAAAGTGTGCCTAAGGTTTATAAAATTTTCGGTCCGGGTAACCAATATGTAACGGCTGCCAAGCAGCAGGTTTCTTTGCGGGATGTTGCGATAGATATGCCTGCCGGCCCTTCTGAAGTCGAAGTGCTGGCCGACGAGACGGCTAATCCTGTATTTGTGGCAGCCGATTTGCTTTCACAGGCGGAACATGGAGTTGATAGTCAGGCCATGCTGATAACTACTTCTGAGAAATTAATGAAGGAGGTGGAGTATGAGGTACAACGCCAGTTGGCTTTGCTTACCAGATGGAAAATAGCCGAAAAGTCGTTGGCAAACAGCAAATTGATTTTGGTGAGGGATATGGATGAGGCAATTGCTCTGACGAATGAATATGCTCCCGAGCATTTGATTATCGAGACCAAGGATTATATGGAACTGGCAGAGCGTATTGTCAATGCCGGATCTGTATTTCTAGGTTCACTTACTCCGGAGAGTGCCGGTGATTATGCATCCGGAACCAATCATACTTTACCTACCAATGGTTACGCCAAAGCGTATAGTGGGGTGAGCCTGGATAGTTTTATCCGTAAAATCACTTTTCAGGAGATTAATGGTGAGGGTATTCAGAATATCGGTCCTGCTATTGAGGTGATGGCGGCTAATGAACAACTGGGTGCGCATAAGAATGCAGTAACCGTAAGATTAAAAACAGTATAAAGATGAAAGATTTGAAAGAATTGACGCGCCCGAATATTTGGGCTTTGAAACCCTATTCATCGGCACGTGACGAATATAATGGAGCGGAGGCATCTGTTTTTCTGGATGCCAATGAGAATCCGTACAATACACCTAATAACCGTTATCCTGATCCTATGCAGCGGGAACTGAAGAATATGATAGCTCCTATTAAAAAGGTAGACCCCGATACGATCTTTCTGGGAAACGGCAGTGATGAGGCTATTGACTTGGTATATCGCGCGTTCTGTATTCCGGGGGTGGATAATGTAGCGGCTATTGACCCTACTTATGGTATGTATCAGGTGTGTGCCGATGTCAACGATGTAGAATATCGCAAGGTGTTGTTGGATGAAAACTATCAGTTCAGTGCCGACAAACTATTGGCGGCAACAGACGATCACACCAAACTGGTTTTTCTTTGCTCGCCCAATAATCCAACCGGTAATAACCTGGATCGTAGGGAAATGGAAAAATTGCTGGATACTTTTCAGGGATTGGTGATTATAGACGAGGCCTATTCCGATTTTTCTGATGCGCCGTCTTTCCTTGCCGATTTAGATAAATATCCTAATTTGATTGTCTTCCAGACTTTTTCTAAGGCATGGGGATGTGCTGCCATTCGTTTGGGCATGGCCTTTGCGTCTAAAGAAATCATCTCTATTTTCAGTAAGATTAAATATCCGTATAATGTGAATCTGCTGACACAGAAAGAGGCTGTTATGATGTTGCATCGGCATTATGAGGTAGAACGTTGGGTAAAGTCGTTATTGGAAGAACGGACGCGTTTGGTCAATGAATTTGTAGAACTGCCTTGTTGTGAGAAAATCTATCCTACGGATGCTAATTTTTTTCTAGCTAAAGTGACAGATGCCAAGAAAATATATAATTATTTGGTAGGTAAAGGTATCATAGTGCGTAACCGTACCAATATTTCTTTATGTCGTGATTGTTTGCGTGTGACTATTGGTACACGTCCGGAGAATGATATGTTGTTGGAAGCATTGAAGAATTATGAATGTTGAAATATGAAGAAAGCGTTGTTTATAGATCGTGACGGTACGTTGGTTATCGAGCCACCGGTTGATTACCAATTGGATTCTTTCCATAAATTGGAGTTTTATCCTAAGGTATTTCGTAATTTGGGATTTATCCGCAGTAAGCTCGACTTTGAATTTGTGATGGTTACCAATCAAGATGGCCTCGGTACTTCTTCTTTTCCTGAGGATACCTTTTGGCCGGTGCACAACCTAGTGTTGAAGACATTGGAGGGGGAAGGTATCACTTTTGATGATATCTTGATAGACCGCAGTTTTCCGGAAGACCATGTGCCTACCCGCAAGCCTGGAACAGGAATGATGGGAAAATATCTTACCGGTGATTATGATTTGGCTAACAGTTTTGTTATTGGTGACCGTGTTACAGATGTGGAACTGGCTAAAAATATGGGATGTAAGGCTATCTTGCTGCAAGATAATATGGATATTCTGAAAGAAAAAGAACTGGAATCCTATTGTGTACTGGTTACTACAGATTGGGATAAGGTCGCTGAATTTCTTTTTGCCGGAGAACGTATAGCGGAGGTCCGTCGTACTACGAAGGAAACGGATATTTATATCAGCTTAAATTTAGATGGCAGCGGAAAGTGTGATATTTCTACAGGTATTGGTTTTTTTGATCACATGTTGGAACAGATTGGAAAACATGGTGGTATTGATCTTACCATTAAAGTAAAAGGTGATTTGGAAGTGGACGAACATCATACTATTGAAGATACTGCCATTGTTTTGGGTGAATGTATTTATCGGGCATTGGGTAGCAAGCGTGGCATTGAGCGTTACGGATATTGCTTGCCCATGGATGATTGTCTTTGTCGGGTAGCTTTGGATTTTGGCGGTAGAGCATGGTTAGTATGGGATGCTGAGTTTCATCGAGAGAAAATAGGGGAGATGCCTACCGAGATGTTTCCTCATTTTTTTAAATCATTGAGTGATGCAGCTCGTATGAATTTAAATATCAAAGCCGAGGGGCAGAATGAGCATCATAAAATAGAAGGTATTTTCAAAGCTTTGGCTCGTGCCATAAAGATGGCTGTGCGAAGAGATATTTACTATTTTGAAGTACCCTCAAGCAAGGGATGTATTTAAGTTAGCTTCAAAGACAAAGTAACTTAACTTATTTGCCCAACTAAGTTAAGTTACTTTGTCTTTGAAGCTAACTTACTTTTTTATATGGTTTATAGCTCTTCGCATTCTTTCAGCCATGAAGCTGCACTTGCATCGCTTGGCATACGCCAGTCACCTCGGGGACTGAGTGATACGGATCCCACTTTGGGACCATCGGGCAGGCAGGAACGTTTGAATTGTTGTTGAAAGAAACGGCGGCAGAATATAGTAAGCCATTTTTTGATTGTTGCCTCATCGTATGTATCACGAAAAGCGATACTTGCCAGGAAGAATATCTTGGCGGGACGAAAACCGAAACGTAGGAATTGATAAAGGAAGAAGTCATGCAGTTCGTATGGCCCTACCAAATCTTCTGTCTTTTGTTTGATATTGCCGTTTTCATCAGCAGGAATCAGTTCGGGGCTGATAGGAGTGTCTACAATATCGAGCAGAGTAATACGTGATTCATTATCCATGTCATTCAAAGCCACCCAATTTACCAGGTATTTGACCAATGTTTTGGGAATACTTCCATTGACTCCATACATAGACATGTGGTCGCCATTGTAGGTGGCCCAGCCTAGGGCAAGTTCTGAAAGGTCTCCTGTACCAATGACAAGACCGCTCAGTTGGTTGGCAACATCCATCAGAATTTGAGTCCGTTCGCGTGCCTGACTGTTTTCGTAAGTCACATCGTGTATGGTCATATCGTGGTCTATGTCATTAAAATGCTGGATGCAGGATTCCTTAATGCTGATTTCTTTAATAGTAACGCCTAATGAAGCCATCAGATGGAGAGCATTATTATAAGTGCGGTCGGTAGTGCCAAAACCAGGCATGGTGATGCCGATGATGCCTTTTCGTGGCAAATTCAATTTGTCGAAAGTTTTGGCACAGACCAAAAGTGCCAAGGTGGAATCCAAACCACCGGAAATACCGACTACTACAGTCTTGCAGTGAGTGTGTACCAAACGTTTGGCAAGCCCTGCTATTTGGATGGCAAAAATTTCTTCACAACGCTCATCCAATTCTTTGCCCTGAGGAACAAAAGGATGGGCTTCTATACTGCGTGTAAGACTAAGATCGCGTGTGTTAACAAATTCTGTACTGATGTGGATGGCGGGACGTCCCGGGCAGTTGCCGATATTGGCGGCAAAAGTGGTATTGGTCAACCGTTCGCCACGAAGACGCTCTACGTCTATTTCACTGATGACTAACTGTTCTTTGAATGAGAAACGTTCAGATTCGGTAAGTAATGTGCCGTTTTCATATATCAGTCCGTTGCCTGCAAAAACAACGTCTGTAGTCGATTCGCCGAAACCGGATGAACTGAATACATATCCTGCCAGGCAGCGTGCTGATTGTTGACTGACTAATGAACGGACATAATTATGCTTGCCTATCCCTTCATTATCGGCAGACATATTGAAAATGATTTCCGCTCCTTTCAATGCTAATGCGGAACTGGGGGGAATGGGGGCCCACATATCTTCGCAGATTTCAATGCCAAAGCAAGTTTCCGGAGTGTCGAAAAGCAGGTTGGCGCTGACCGGTACATTTTGTCCGCAGAGACGTACATTACCATCTGGGTGGTTTAGAGCAGAGGTAAACCAGCGTTGTTCATAGAACTCTTTATAATTAGGTAAATATGTTTTGGGAACAATACCCAGTATTTTTCCTTTTTGGAAAACAACAGCACTATTCAGCAGCGTGGAATTCATAACCACAGGCATCCCTACAATGGAGACGATATCCATTTGTCGGGTATTATTCATAATCTGCATTAAAGCCATTTCTGCTTCTTCCAACAGTAAAGACTGACCGAACAAGTCGGCGCAAGTATACCCTGTAATACTTAGTTCGGGAAAAATGATAATTTGTACTCCTTTCCCGTCTGCTATGGCAATTTGAGTTTCAATCTGTTGTGCATTAAATTTGCAGTCAGCCACTTTCACTATCGGAATGGCAGCCGCCACTCTTACAAAACCGTATTTCATATTATACCTAATTATTATATATACTTGACAAAATTAATTCATTCTTTCCCGATTTATAACCCCTAAAATAAAAAAATAAAAAAAAAGTACGTGATTTATTTGTTTGTTGCGAATAACTATCTATCTTTGCACATGAAATAAAATTGTAATAGTTACAAAAAGGGAATATATGAAGAGTTACGATTATCTTATCAGTTATAACATTAAGCCGTCCGTACAGCGCATAGCTATTATGGATTATTTGTTGGCCCATAAAACTCATCCTTCTATCGATGAGATTTATTTGGCGCTATGCAAGGACATTCCAACCTTGTCCAAGACTACAGTGTATAATACACTGAAACTCTTTGTCGAGCATGGAGCAGCTTTAATGCTTACAATTGATGAAAAGAATGCGTGTTTTGACGGTGATACTTCCCTGCATGCTCATTTCCTTTGTAAGAAATGTGGTAAAATATTTGATTTGCCCTACAGTAATGAAGTGAAGCAAGTAGAGCAAATTGATATGAATGGATTCAAGGTGGATGAAATTCACCAATATTATAAAGGTATATGCCCCGTTTGTTCTAAAGAAGACAAAGAAAGAAGTTAGAAAGATAGAGAGTAGATGACTAACTAATAAATAAAATATTGACTAACTAATAAAAAAAGAAATTATGAAAAAGTTTATTTGTACAGTTTGTGGTTATATTCATGAAGGTGATGCAGCTCCTGAAAAATGTCCGTTGTGTAAAGCGCCTGCTTCTAAGTTTAACGAAATGGTAGAAACAGAAGGTGGCTTGGAATTTGCAGACCAACACGTTATCGGCGTAGCAAAAGGTTGTGATGAAGAAATGATTAAGGATTTGAACAACCACTTCATGGGTGAATGTACGGAAGTTGGTATGTATTTGGCAATGAGCCGTCAGGCAGACCGCGAAGGTTATCCTGAAGTTGCTGAAGCTTTCAAACGTTATGCTTGGGAAGAAGCAGAACATGCTGCTAAGTTTGCTGAGTTGCTGGGTGACTGTGTATGGGATACAAAGACTAACTTGGAAAAGAGAATGAATGCTGAGTCAGGTGCTTGTGCTGACAAGAAACGTATTGCTACTCGTGCAAAAGCTTTGAACTTGGATGCTATTCACGATACAGTTCACGAAATGGCTAAAGACGAAGCTCGTCACGGTAAAGGTTTTGAAGGTTTGTACAACAGATATTTCAAGAAATAATATACGATTTTTTATAGTATAAATGGAGAGAGGGGGAGTAATTATTATTGTCCCCTCTCTTTTTATTGGCTATATTTAGATTAGAGATGTATAGGCCTTGTTTTTCATTCTTTCAGTAATACTTCTTCAATAGCTTTCCTGAAAGTAGTTTTATTGGCCGCTCCTATAATGATTTGCGGCTGTCCCGTTTTGGGGATAAAGATGATGGTGGGCAGTGACTGTATCCCCATGGCAGCAGATAATTCTTTTTGTTTGTCTGTATCTACTTTGTAAACTACGATTTGATCTTTGTATTCTTTGGCCAGACTTTTTAGCAGAGGGGCAACCATACGGCAAGGACCGCACCATGTGGCGTAGAAATCAATAACTGCCGGTTTCTCTCCTTTGTATTTCCAGTCAGTGGAACCGGAGGTGTAGTCAAATATATTATCCAAGAACATTTGTTTGTCCATATGTATGACTTTTCCTTCATTTTTATCTGACTTATCTCGGAAAGGAGTCTGGGCACTGAGATATCCTGTTAATCCGGTAGTTAATAAAAGACACGTGATTGTTTTTTTCATATTTTATTCATATTGGGCTAGAATTATGCTTAAATTATTGGCACGCATTACACCGCTTTGTCGCCACAATTGCTTACCGTCTTTAAAAATCATTAGTGTGGGAACTGACTGAATCTGATAGTATGCAGCAATTTCTTTATGTTTGTCTACATCTACTTTGACAATTCTTACTTTTTCCCCTTTTATTCCTTTTAATTCTTCTAAAATAGGTTTCATGGCTTTGCAAGGTCCGCACCATTCAGCAAAAAAATCAACTAATACAGGGATGTTTGAGGTGATTAAATCTTCAAATCTTTCCATAATGTTCTCCTTTCGTTATTTTTATTATAATAAAAACGTTTATAGTGTGTTTTTTGTTTAAAAGTAAGTGGGTGTGTCCAAATTAGTTTTTGGAAATATGAACTTATAATCTGAAATTTGAGCATCCTAAAAGACTAAAGAAAGGGTCGTATCATTACTCCATACAGAGCTTGATACGACCCTTTTAAGTGTTATAATTACTATCTGTAACTTTTAGGAGCAGTCATTTTTGTTTTGACACCGCTTCCTTGTATTATAAGGTTGATGAACTATTATTTTTTTACAGAAGAGGGAGTATAACGTGCATTCAGTCCATCAATGATTTCTTGTGTGATGTTGTATGCCGGATTAGCGTATAGCAAATTGTCAAATCCTGTATTGCTGATAATTAGATCATATCCTTTGTTTTGATTATAAATTTTCAAGAATGAATTGATAGAATCACGTAACTGCAAGCTGTTCTTTTGATTTTCAGAAGCTAGTTCGTCGCTTAGTTTCTGTTGCAGTGCCTGCAGTTCTTGTTGTTGCTTCATCAGTCTCATCTGTTCTTGTTCAGCACGTTCACGTGTAGCGAAGCCATTATTTTCCAGTTTGCGTTGGAATTCTTTAGCATCAGCATCCAGCTTCTTTGCTTTTTCATTTAAAGTAGTGCGGATATTTTCTTCTTTCTGTATCATCACTTCATTTAAGTCATTCCAGAAATTGTACTTAGTCAACAGTGAATCGATTTCCACATAAGCTATTTTCATGTTTGAAGAACCAGCAACGCCGACAGCCGGAGCAGTGGAAGAAGTTGCAGCGTTGTTGTTGTCGCTACATTGTGCAAACACTAACACGATGGCTAGTGCTAGAAATCCATTCAGGATGAAATTTGTTCTTTTCATAATCTTTTTCACGTATTGTTTATTAATTATTATCCGTTTTGTTTTGCTTTTCAATTTCGGCTATGGCATTTTTATTAGGCTTGCGTGCTTCACGATCTTGTGATTGTACACATCCTACTCCTTTTTTACGGAGTGCCTTATTACCGCTTACATGTGTGTTTGGAAACTTTCCTTTTAGAAAGATTCCGATAGACAATAATGCTATACAGATAGCAACTATTAACACAGTTATAAGGATAGTATCAAGCATTTCTATTATTTTTGTGGTGCAAAGTTAGTGTAAGGCAAGGGAAATGCCAAATTTATTGAAGCATTTCGTATCTGCGGACTAAATTTGCGGAACAAATATAGAATTTTGCAATGATTTAGCTTTCTCTTTTCTCATTAAAAAAGAGGAAGTGTCCTATTTAAGAGAATTATTTAACTATTTTTTGCAAATTTGGAAACTGAATTTGCCTAAACAACATGATTATGAATAAAAAGGATTTAAAGCCGGCATCTGTCTTTTATTATTTTGAAGAGATATGTCAGGTACCCCGTCCCTCGAAAAGAGAGGAGAAAATAATTGCTTATTTGAAAGCCTTCGGTAGAAAACATGGTTTAGAAACTAAGACAGACGAAGTTGGCAATGTATTAATTAAAAAACCTGCACTCCGGGTAAGGAGAATTTGAAAACTGTGATTTTGCAGTCTCATATAGATATGGTTTGTGAAAAAACAGTGATGTGGAGCATGATTTTCTAATTGATCCCATTGACACAGTAGTGGACGGTGAATGGTTGAAAGCCAAAGGTACTACATTGGGGGCAGATAATGGTATCGGTGTGGCGACAGAATTAGCTATATTGGCTGCTACTGATATAGAGCATGGTCCGTTAGAGTGTCTTTTCACAGTGGATGAAGAAACTGGATTGACGGGTGCTTTTGCATTGAAACCAGGGTTTATGACTGGTGATATTTTGATTAATTTGGACTCGGAAGATGAAGGAGAATTATTCATCGGCTGTGCCGGTGGTGCAAATACTACAGCGGAATTTACTTATCAGCCTGTTTCTGCTCCACAGGATTATTTCTATTTCCGTGTAACGGTCAAGGGATTGACAGGTGGACACTCCGGTGATGATATTAATAAAGGTAGAGCGAATGCTAATAAGCTGCTGAATCGTTTTCTGACTCAGTTGGCTTCTAAATATATTTTATATTTATGTGAGATTGATGGTGGAAACCTGCATAATGCCATACCTCGTGAGGCACAGGCATTATGTGCGGTACCTATGAAGGATAAGGAATCGGTTCGTGTAGATTTGAATATCTATACTGCAGAACTGGAGAATGAATATGCTGCGACGGAACCGAACTTGAGAACCGAACTCTCTTCTGAATCCCCTTGTAAGGAAGCGATAGATATGACTACTGCCGGACATCTTCTGAGAGCTGTTTACGCTGTGCACAATGGGGTGTATGCCATGAGTCAGGATATTCCAGGATTAGTAGAAACTTCGTCTAATCTTGCTTCCATCAAACAGGTAGAGGGAAACAAGATTAAAATAGTGACTAGCCAGCGCAGCTCCATTCTTTCATCACGCAAGAATATGTCCGAGATGATCCGTTCTGCTTTTCTTTTGGGAGGTGCTGAAGTAATAACTGGTGACGGATATCCAGGATGGAAACCGAATACGGATTCTCCTGTTTTGAAAATTGCGATAGATAGCTATAAAAAACTTTTTGGTGTGGAACCTAAAGTAAAGGCAATTCATGCCGGATTGGAGTGTGGGTTGTTCCTTGAGAAATATCCGTCACTGGATATGGTTTCCTTTGGACCTACTTTGCGTGGTGTTCATTCACCTGATGAACGTATGCTGATACCTACTGTAGATAAATTCTGGCGTCATTTGCTGGATGTATTGGTTAATATACCGACAAAATAATTTATATGAAGAAAACAATTCTATTCCTTTGTTTGTGCTACCTGGTAGGGGTGACGTATGCACAGGAACCGTTCCGGGTAATGTTCTATAATGTAGAGAATTTGTTCGATTGTCAGCACGACACGTTGAAAAATGATTATGAATTTTTGCCGGATGCTCCGAAAGGATGGACGCAAGCGCGCTATCATGATAAATTGGCTAGGATAGCTAAAGTTATTATTGCCACGGGTGAGGAAAATGTTCCCGATTTGGTGGGACTTTGTGAAGTGGAAAATGATCATTGCTTGAAAGATCTGACAGAAAACTCGCCATTACGCGAGGCGGGTTATCGCTATGTCATGACTGATTCTCCTGATGAGCGTGGTATTGACGTGGCGTTGCTTTATCAACGTGGTACCTTTAAATTAGTAGGGAAAAACTGTATTTCTGTTCCTTATAAGGAAATAGAGCGTCGGCCTACACGTGATATACTTCATGTGACAGGGCAGGTAGCTTCCGGAGATACATTGGATGTGTTTGTGTGTCACATGCCTTCTCGTGCAGGCGGTGAGGAGAAGAGTGAACCCTACCGCCTTTTTACGGCGCAGATATTGAAGATAGCGGCAGATTCTGTTATGAATATCCGTCAGCATCCTAATGTAATGATTATGGGTGATTTTAATGATTATCCCACTAATAATTCTATTGCAAAAGTATTGGGGGCTGTGGCTCCGAAAAGTGGAGTGCAGGCCAAGAAATTATATAATCTGATGGACGGGCGTAAGGAGGGAACCTATCGTTATCGAGGTGAGTGGGAATACTTGATCAGCTGATTGTTTCCGGTTTTTTGTTACAAGGGCATGATAGTATGCGCACTTCATATGATAAGGCACAGATTTTAAAATATCCGTTCCTGCTGGAAGAGGATGAAAAATATGGTGGTAATATTCCATCACGTACCTATTGGGGAAAGAAATATCATGGTGGTTATAGCGACCATTTGCCAGTGTGTGTGGACTTTGAAATTGGAAAATAGGGAGAGATTGGTGGTTAGTGATAAATGGACTGCGCTATTATGCCGCAGGTGTTAATCACTAACCGCTATATATTTCTATTCATGATGATAAGGACCGTTGTTCAATATAGTCATCGCCCGGTATAGCTGTCTACGAAAATAAGGCGTATCATTTGATGTGAGAAGGTCATCTTGGATAATGAGATCTTTTCTTGGATTACATCATATATTTTGGGTGCAAATCCGTATGGCCCCCCAATGATGAATACTAACCGTTTGTTTACAGTGTGCATTTTGCGTTCTATCCAGTTGGCAAATTCTACGGAACGGAATTCTTTTCCATGTTCATCCAATAAAACCACTACATCGCCCGGCAACAAAGCTTTCAGAATTAATTCTCCTTCCTTCTCTTTTTGTTGCTCCATACTCAGGTTTTTGGTATTCTTGAGCTCGGGGATGACTTCCATATCGAAAGAAATGAAGTGCTTGGTACGTTCCACATAATCATTGATAGCGATGATATAATGTTTTTCGACAGTGCGTCCTACTACTAATAATGTAAGTTTCATACGTTCTTTTCTGGTTTACTTTGCAAAAATACGGAAAATCTCTACCTTTGCCTATCAATTCATAAAAAAACGATAACATTATGGACGAATTAGTAGTAAAAGACTTAATAGACAGACTGATAGACCTGTCTTTTGCTGAAGATATAGGTGATGGGGACCATACTACCTTGTCATGTATTCCCGCAGATGCAATGGGAAAATCAAAGTTGTTGATTAAGGAAGAAGGTATCTTAGCTGGCATTGAAGTGGCTAAAGAAGTATTTCGCCGTTTTGATCCCACAATGAAGGTGGAGGTGTTCATTCAAGATGGAACTCACGTGAAACCGGGTGATGTGGCTATGATGGTGGAAGGTAAAGTTCAGTCACTTCTTCAGACAGAACGCTTGATGCTGAATATCATGCAACGCATGAGTGGCATTGCTACTATGACCAATAAATATGTGAAGAAACTGGAAGGTACGAAAACTCGTGTACTGGATACCCGTAAGACAACTCCGGGTATGCGTATCATGGAGAAGATGGCTGTAAAGATAGGAGGAGGATGCAATCACCGTATCGGTTTGTTTGATATGATTCTGCTGAAAGACAACCATGTGGATTTTGCAGGCGGCATACACAATGCGGTGTCCCGTGCTAAAGAATATTGTAAGGCAAAGGGTAAGAGCTTGAAGATTGAATTGGAAGTGCGTAATTTTGACGAATTGAATCAGGCGTTGGCAGAAGGTGTGGATCGTATTATGTTTGATAACTTTACACCTGAAGATACTCGTAAAGCTGTAGAGATAGTAGGAGGACGTTGCGAAACCGAGTCTTCTGGTGGTATTACTTACGATACTATGTTACCCTATGCGCAGGCAGGAGTGGATTTCATTTCTTTTGGTGCGTTGACCCATTCTGTAAAAGGATTGGATATGAGCTTCAAGGCTTGTTAAGGAAATGTTTTATGATAAGAGAGAACTTCAAATTTTGGATCTTTTTTTGAAATATGAATGACGTAAGTGGTACGAATAAAATTAAAATAAATTCGTACATTTGCGTCATTGATATTAGTTTCTTTTATTTTCTTCTTTAAATCGGGTAGGTGTCATTCCTTTTACTTGTTTAAAGTAGGTACTGAAATACCTCGGATAGGAAAAGCCTACCTCGTAAGATATTTCGTTGATATTCATGTTGGTATTTGTAAGCAAGTAAACAGATTTTTCTATGCGTAGTTTATTGATATAGTCATTAACGCCCAACCCGGTTAGAAGTTTTACCTTATTATATAAGGATGCTCTGCTCATAGCCATTTTATCTGTGAGAAACTTAATGGAAAGTTCCTCTCCAGCCATATTTTCATTAATAAGTATATTGAGTTTGGCGATGAATTCCTCATCTTCTTTACTGTTTTTCTTTTGAGACTGTTCTGTTTCTATCCTTTTTTCGTTTTTTCTTTTACTAGCCTATTAGATGATAATTCCGTTGCAGGAATGTTTTCTTCGACTGGTATTTTTTCTTCTTTGTTTTTTAAGATGTCGTTCAATATAGCTTGTAGGAAGTGGTTCATATTGCCTTTCATATATTTCTCTTTCCGTCGGAAATAAATGTAGCCTATACCGGCTGTGGTAATAATAAACAAGATGGCGGCTATGCCGATGAACCAGCTGGTCTTATACCAAGGAGGAGTAACGATTATGTTTATCAATTTTTGGGGTGTGGTATGATTCCCGTCTTTAGTATTGCAAGAAACCCGTATTGTGTAGTTGCCTGCGGATAGAGAGGATAAATTTAAAGTTGGATCGTAAGTTTCAATCAATTGTTTGCTTCTACTTTCAATTATGTATCGGAGCAGGTATTTTTGGAATATGTCTCTGTTCTTTATTCGAAGGTGGATGGAAAGAGAATTGTAGTTCCAAGGTATGTTTATTGTATTCTCTTTGATTTTTTTTAAATAAGGACTACCGTTAAGGAGAATGTCGGACAGGTATATTTCTGGTATCTGAGTTTCAGTTTCGGGAATGTTTGTGTTGATTTTTACCAATCCTTCGGATCCACCTAGATAGATGTAATTCTTATTAGATTGTTTTTGGTATGCGAATAAAATTTCGTTAGATGGGAAACCATCAGAACTATTCCAGATAGTAAATTTATTTTCTTTGATAATATAAGAATATAGTTGATTTTGAGCACAGATCCATAGACGTCCTTTTCTATCGGCAATGAGGAAGGATATGTTATTAAATAGTTTGGTGTGTATGCGATGGTATTTTCGACTTTTCAAGTCGAAGAATCCAAGTCCTTTGTCGGTTCCGGTCCATATTATATCGTTGTTGTCATAAGACATGGAAGTGATGGTTTCATTTTTTTCCAACTCGAATAGTAATCGGATACTGTCATTTTGTTGATCTACCCAAAAAGCTTGGTGAGCGTATTTTAAAAGAGAGAATTTATCGTTGGAGTATGATAGACAAAGTGCATTATTAGAGAAGTCGTAGTGACGATCTGTTTGCATCTTTGAGAATGTGTGGTTATGTGTATTATATGCATATGCATTACGACTGATTATATATATTTTGTTGTTTGCCACTTGATTGGCCAAAGGAAGGTAACCATAAAAACATTCTTTATAGTTGGTCTCTTTATCTATAATGGTGAAAGGACGATATTGCTGCGTCTTTTTATTGAACAGGAAAATGCCTTTGGTATACAAAGAAACCATTAATTCAGATTCAGATATTTCAGCAATGGAAATAACTTTATCTCCGTAGGTTGAGGGGAAATGGGTAAATTTGTCAGTAGAAGGGTCGTATAGGTTGATACCTCCTCCATCAGTTCCAATCCAAACTTTTCCATTCTTTTCTTCGTAAAGGCTGATGATTGATTTTTCACTGAGTCCGTTGGGATTGTTTAAAACGGCATCTTTATATGTCTTAATGTACGTTTCTTTAATACAGAATATGCCTCCGCGTACGCTTCCTGCCCATAAGTTTTTTTCTTGGTCTTTATAGAGCAAGGTGATGGAGTTTACTGGTAGGGAAGAATAGTCTCCTACTATATGTTGAAGTTGTGAGAATTGTTGAGTATGGGGAGCAAATTGGTTGATGCCACTTCCGTCTGTAGCCAACCATAGTTTGCCATTGTGTTCTGTTATGTCTAAAATATAATTGTTGTTTAATCCGGAATTTGTTTGAGTATAGTGTTCTTGGATTTTTCCTGTTTGGTCATAGCAATATAGTCCAGATCCATAAAAGGATGTGTAAATATGCTGGTCAAGAGTTATGTATAACGATGTCAGCAGGTTAGGACTGCTTGGAATAAAAAGACTAAATTGTTGAGTTTGACAGTTGTACGAGTAGATTCCTTTTCTTCGGGTACCTACTAAAATTTTGTTTTTATCGAGATAAACCATTTTTTGGATTCTATAATCTACCATGTTGATATTTTTTTTCTTTTCTTGTTTTTTAATGTGAATGATCTTTGTTTTTTTACTATGATAGTCGTAGCAATATATGGTATTCTCGCTGCCAAACCATATTCCACCTTTTACTTTGATAGAAGAATAGATCGCTTGGGAAATGATAGTATTAAATCGGTCCTGTTCGGCATCATAAAGGGCTAACCCTTTGGGAGTTGCTATCCAAAGATTTCCTAATGAGTCTTCTGTCAGATGATTGATATAATTACTAGGTAGAGAGTGGGGATCGTCTGAATGGTGCAGATAGGTTTTGATTCCCTCTTGAGTATAACTGTTCAATCCATTTTGGGTACCTATCCATAAAGTACCTTTATGGTCTAGCAGGATGGATTGGACAGTAGCTTGGGAAAGTCCTTGCTCTATAGAGAGCTGGGTGAACGAATAATTGACACTGTGTTCGGAAGAGAACAATTTTGTGTCTGCCCATAAGAATAAAATGATAATTAAGGTCCGATACATTGTATTTTTTATTTTTTGCAAAAATACATTTTTTTTCTTTTGATAAGAATTTAAGGATTATTTTTCAGTATGAAGTAATAAGAATACTAAGATATTTTAGAAATAAAAATTGAGAAATATCCCCTTATTAGACAGAAATGGACTTGATTTATACAATTTCTGATCTTTTTAGTTGATAAATAGACTAAGTTTGCACAGTTAAATTTTTAAAATAAGTTTTGTGAACCAAAATTAATGTAGTATGAAAAATGTTATACTTTTATTATTGTCGGTATGTGGTATGCTTGCTTGTACTCATACACCGAAATGGGAATTAGTGTGGGAAGATAATTTTGATGGTGCGGAACCTGATACCACAATATGGAGCCGCATACCTCGCGGAAGACCTGATTGGCAAAATACTCAGTCATTTGATAATCGTTGTTATGAAATGCGTGATGGTTGTTTAATATTAAAGGGAATTGTGAATGATAATATGGATGTAGATACGGCGAAGTATCTGACTGGGGGATTGTGGACAAAAGACAAGCATGCTTTTCATCGGGGACGCATCGAAGTAAGAGCTAGATTGCATGGGGCGAGAGGAGCATGGCCGGCTATATGGACTTTGCCTTATGAAATTGATAAATATGTTTGGCCTATGGGAGGAGAGGTAGATATTATGGAACGTTTGAATTATGATTCTATTGTTTATCAAACCGTGCATTCGCACTATACTTATACATTGGGGATAGAGAATAATCCGAAACATGGAGGCACTGCATCCATTAATCCTGAGGACTTTAATGTATATGGGGTAGATTTTTGGCCGGACAGTTTGGTGTTTCATGTGAATGGAAAACGACATTTTGTTTATCCTCGTATCGAAACGGAACAAGAAGGTCAATTTCCTTTTGATATTCCTCAATATTTGTTGATTGATATGCAATTAGGAGGTACTTGGGTAGGACCAGTGGACTCTACGGATTTACCAGTGGAGATGGAAGTGGACTGGGTACGTCATTATCAATGGAAATAAAGCTATTCTGATATTTGTTGTTGTAATACAAATTATAAATAACCTATTAACTTAATTAAATTGAAATTATGAAAAGACAAAGGCAAAAATTATTTCGCGTGGTTTTGGCAGGCGTCCTGATGATATTTTCATTTATGGTATACGCACAGGAACGTATAGTGACAGGTAAGGTGTATGATTCATCCGGTGAGTCTATTATAGGAGCTAGTGTAATGGTACAGGGTACTATGCAGGGAGTGGTGACTGATATAGACGGTGCTTTTCAGTTGAAGGTGCAACCTTCCCAGTCTTTAGTGATTAGCTTTTTGGGATATCAGGATGTGATCCTGCCGGTAGGAAATAAAAATAATTTTAAAATTATTTTGGAAGAAGACTCCAAAAAGCTGGACGAAGTGGTGGTGGTAGGATACGCTACTCAGAAGAAAGTGAATTTGACAGGATCTGTTGCTTCCGTATCAGCAAAAGATATTCAAGATATTCCGGTGGCTAATACAACTACTTTGCTGCAGGGACGTTTGCCAGGTTTAGTACTAACTCAGAACGGTGCACAAGCTGGTAATGATAATCCAGAAATCAGGATTCGTGGTATTGGTACCTTTGGGAATAATAATCCGATGGTGTTGATTGACGGGGTGGAAGGTAGTATTTCACAAATTGCAGAAATCCCTTCTGCCGATATTGAGAGCATTTCTGTATTGAAGGATGCGGCATCGGCAGCTATTTATGGTGTGCGTGCTGCTAATGGCGTTATTTTGATCACTACTAAGCGGGGACAGGCATCAAGCAAAGTGAAGATTTCGTATTCAGGTAGTTATACTTTGCAGACACCAGGTATTGTTCCCGATTATGTGGATGGTTATAATTGGGCTTTGATGAAAAACGAAGTGAGCACTGGAACTTTTTTCACCGGAAGCTTTGCAAAAGTTGCAAGACGGATCAGATCCGGATCATTATGCAAATACCAATTGGCTGGATGCTGTATTGCGTAATGCTAGTATGCACCAGCATCATCTGTCTGTATCAGGAGGTAATGAGAATACCCGTTTTATGACTTCGGTGGCCTATTCCAATCAAGATGGTATCATGATGAAGACAGGAGTAGAACGCTTTTCTTTTCGTTCGAATATTGATACTCGTTACAAACGTTTTACTTTTGGATTGAACTTATCCGGTAATAAGAATAATGTGACTACTCCTGCTGTCGCACCTTCCGGCGAAGGTGGAATCATGCGTTATGTATCCTGGTTTACTCGTCCTACTGTGCCGGTGATGTATTCTAACGGACACTACGGCTATGTAGATGGTTCGTCATTGAGTGCCGAACTGATGAAGAATCCTGTAGAGTCAATGTCTTTAGGGCACCGCAGCAATGAGTATTGGCGTTTTAACGGTAAGGTTTTTGCAGGTATTGATTTATGGGACGGATTGAAGTTCCAGACCAGTTTTGCTTATGCTTTTGATTTAAATGCAACGAAATCTTATTCTCCCAAATCTCCTGCCCGTTATGATGCAGAAGGAAATATTAGAAAAGCGGCAGGGGAAACGAATAAGGAGGAGGATTATTGGTATCGCAATGCAACATGGACGAGTGAGAACCTGTTGACTTATAACAAACAATTTGATAAACATAATGTTAATGTGTTGTTAGGGCACTCTGTTATTGGCTCGCGCTTTTATAAAACGACTGCTTCCATACAGGGCTTTCCTACAGAAAATATTTATGAACTTGATGGAGGAACAATTAATCCGGGTGCAAAAGGCAATTCGGAAGAATATAAACTCCAGTCATTTTTTGGTCGTGTGAATTACGGTTATGATGACCGTTATTTGTTTGAGTTCAATATTCGCCACGATGGTTCATCACGTATGCCTAAAGCCAATCGTTACGCTACATTTCCTTCCGTATCAGGAGGATGGGTATTTTCGAATGAAGAATTAATGAAAGACTATAAAAACTTCTCCCTTGGAAAGTTGCGTTTATCATGGGGTAAGTTGGGTAACCAGGAAATCGGTAATTATGCTTATGCGGCTACTTTGGGCGCAAGCGGAAATTATTTCTTTGACCAAGGTGGGGACAAACAGGCTGGTATGGTACAGACTTCTGTTCCAAATGAAGACATCAAATGGGAAACGACCCGCTCCATCAATGTGGCCCTTGATCTTGGATTCTTTAATAATAGGATACAGACTACTTTTGAATGGTTTGATAAGAAAACTTCTGATATCTTGATGCAATTAGCTATGCCAGGCATATTCTTAGGTTCTCTTAATGCTCCTTATCAGAATGTGGGTGCTGTCCGCAATCGTGGTTGGGAATGGAATGTGAATTACTCGGATAGTAAAGGCGATTGGGTTTGGAATGTAGGTTTCAACTTGTCACACGTGAAGAACGAAATTCTGGAAATGGGCGGTTTGGAAGAAACAATAAGTGGGCAAACAATCAATCGTATTGGCAATCCTATTGGCGCTTATTTTGGATATAAAGCGATTGGTATGTACCGTACAGAAGCTGATTTACAGCGTACTAATTCAAAAGGGGAAGTCATTAAACAAAATGGTGTGGCTCCTAAATTGGGCGATATTATGTATGCTGATTTGAATGATGATGGTAATATTACTGCTGATGATCGTGATATTATTGGCAATCCTTTTCCTAAATATTCTTATAGCTTCAATTTAGGAGCTTCTTGGAAGAATTTTGACTTGTCTACTTTTTGGCAAGGAGTGGGAGGTATTTACCGTTACAGTTGGGAAACTTCTACCGATATTCGCGGTAACTTAACCGAACGTTGGTTGGATCGTTATTCTGCCGGCAACGTAAATGCTTCTATGCCGGCATTGGGTAATACTATGAATGATTCTTATTCTTCATTCTGGTTAGAAAATTCCAGTTACTTACGTTTGAAGAACTTGGAATTCGGCTATACATTCCGTCAGCCTGGACTTGCTAAGATGGGTGTTTCCAGTGTCCGTGTTTATTTTGCCGGAAGCAACCTTTTGACATTTACGTCTTTGAAAAACTGGGATCCGGAAAAAACATCGGGTGATGCTAGAAATGACGTACATCCCAATATGCGCACTTATTCATTTGGGCTAAATATTCAATTCTAACTTATAAGGAGGATATACATTATGGTAAAAAGTACAAAAAATATATGCAGAGTTTTATTTTTTTCTGGAGTGTTATTGGTTACCAGTGCATGTTCAGATAGTTTTTTGCAGACGGATTCTCCGAATCAGCCTTCTCAAACCACTTATTGGCAGACCGAATCGGATGCATTGATGGCTTTGACAGCTTGCTATGATGCCATGCAGAGCCAGAATTTATATGATGACAATATTGATGGCTGGAAGTTTGGATTTCTAGGACGTGAAACCAGTACGGATAATGGAGACCACACATGGGGTGATTGGATGCTGGGAAGTTCTATCTCGAAATGTGCTTCTTCCACTACCGATGAATGCTTTTCTATGTACTGGAATGCTAATTATGAAGTGATTAAGCGTTGTAATATGTTGGTAGAGAATGTGGAACGTATTCCGATGGAGGCTGAAAAGATAGATGCATACAAGGCGGAAGCAATAGCATTACGAGCTTTGATGTATTGCAATCTGACCTCCGTATTCCGTGATGTCCCTTATCTGACGAAACCTTTAACTTTGGCTGAAGCACAGGCTCCCAAGGCGGAACGTAGCCAGATTATTTCGTCCTTGCTGGAAGATTTGAAGACTTGGATTCCTAAAATACCAGTTATAGGGAAAGCGCAAAAAGGACGTATGTCCCAAGAAGCAGGTTATGCCATTATGGGACGAATTGCTCTTTTTAATCAACGTTGGGACGAGGCAATAACGGCTTATAAAAATGTAGTAGGAAAAGTGCAGCTTTTTAAGTCGGGTGACGGAACTGATTATGCTGCCAATTATGCTGATTTGTTTAAAGAGCAAAATGAAACGGCAGCAGAAGTATTGTTGAGTGTCCATTTTAAAGGTCCGGGATTAGGTGAAGGAAGTTGCTTTGGGGTTTGTTGGTCTGCTCCAATGAATGCTATTGAAGGTTCTATGAACTTGTGTGATGATTTTTATTGTATAGATGGGTTGCCCATCGATAAGTCACCTTTATTTAAAGGAAGTCTTGTTCAAGGAGCCCATACGAAGGCTAATCCGGATATGGGACGTTATGAGAATCGTGATCCTCGTATGAAAGGTACATTGATGTTACCTGGTATGGAATGGAACGGAAAACTGTTTACTAATAATTTGCCGGCAAGTTCTACCTGTTGTATTCGTAAATGGTACACTCCAGAAGATACAGTTAATGAATATGACGGTAGTCTTGACTTCTATGTTATCCGTTATGCAGAGGTACTTTTGTCACTTGCTGAAGCTATGATTGAGAAAGGTGGTTATCCACAAGCCGAAATAACAGGATATATTAATGAAGTTCGTGCTCGTGTTGGTATGCCAGCGGTAGAAGTAGTGGAAGGAACTAATTTGAATAAAGAAGAATTGCGCGCCATTGTACGTCACGAACGCCGTGTGGAATTGGCTTTTGAAGATTTGCGTTTTGCAGATCTTTACCGTTGGGGAGAATTTGAAAATGCTCAAAAGCGTATGCAGAAAGACCAGTCATTCTATGGCTTTGGAGTAGTTTCGCGGGGTAATCTTCGTGGTGCGCAAGATTTGGTTTGGCCTATTCCGCAAGGTGAGATTGATACGAATCCGATGTTGGAGCAACATAGTGAATGGAAATAAGAATGATTGAATTATCTATTGTAATATAACTGTGATGAGGTAAGAGATTGTTAAAAGGTATTTTCTTGAAATAAAGGACAAGTATGTGGTGATAAGGCTGTAACTTGTCCTTTATCGTTTGTTTCCTATTATATATGTTCTATTTCATAACGTAGCATATTTTGTTAAATTACAATGTGATGTTATTTATCTTTTCGTCTCTTTGTTTTATCTTTGTCGTTGAATATTATAAGTAATTAAGTATATGAAGAAAAAGAATGTTTTTAAATGGTGGGGAGTTGTTTTGTTATTATGTATGTGTTCTGTTCATGCTGAGGCGCAGGATTTGAAATCTATATTGACAGGAGTGGCAAAGGCGGCAATTGGTAACAAGGCTACTACGGCTCATTCTATTGTGGGGACTTGGTCTTATCAGGCTCCTGAATGTCAGTTCGAGAGTGATCAGTTACTGGCAAAGGCTGGTGGAGAGGTAGCGGCCAAAGAAGTGGAAGAAAAATTACAGACTATATATGATAAGATTGGTTTGACTAGTATTAAGTATATTTTCAAGGAGGATGGTACTTATTCATATATATTGAAAAGACGTACGGTAAGCGGCACTTATGTTTTGATGAGGAAGCTAAGACGATTATTATGAAAAGTAAGTTGGGCATACAGACGGTAGCTTATGTGACAGTGACAGGCAATAGTATGAGTCTTGTGTTTAATGCCGATAAGTTGATGTCTATTCTAAAGGTGATTACTGGAGCGGCTTCCAAAGTAAATTCTACAGCTGCCACTCTTAACAGTGTAGCTGAAGCTTATGACGGGCTGATGTTAGGATTTGAATTGAAAAAGTAGATGCTTTTTGTAAAATATGGGATACAAGTCTTTTATAAAAGTTGAAAAATTGTGATTGGAAATAATTGGTTAAGAACTAAATCGTTTACCTTATTATTATGGTTAAAACGGTTTTTTTATTAACATGTATTGTTTTTGTATATACTGGTCATGAATGTAATATATTGCATATATGTGAGAACGGTTTATTCTTGCTCTTTCAGTGCTGCGAAAATCAAACCTTCCAGTTCTTCCGCCAGTTCGGGGTTATCCTGAATCACTTGTTTGGAAGCGTCACGTCCTTGTCCCAGTTTGGTTTCGTTGTAGCTGTACCATGAACCGCTTTTCTTGATGATGCCTAAATCAGCACCCAAATCAATGATTTCACCAGCTCTTGAGATACCTTCACCAAACATGATATCGAATTCGGCTTTACGGAAAGGAGGTGCCACTTTGTTTTTCACTACTTTTACTTTAGTCTGGTTGCCGATTACTTCTTCACCATCTTTCAGTTGAGTGGAGCGACGGATATCCAAACGTACGGAAGCATAGAATTTCAGAGCATTACCACCGGTAGTTGTTTCTGGATTACCAAACATGACACCGATTTTTTCACGCAACTGGTTGATAAAAATACAAGTTGTATTGGTTTTGCTGATGGCTGACGTAGCTTACGCAAAGCCTGAGACATCAAACGCGCTTGTAAACCTACTTTGTTATCACCCATATCTCCTTCAATCTCAGCTTTTGGAGTCAATGCCGCGACAGAGTCGATAACAATGATATCAATAGCGGATGATCGTATTAGCTGCTCAGCAATTTCAAGTGCCTGCTCACCGTTATCGGGTTGTGATATCCATAAGTTATCTACATCCACTCCCAGTTTGGCCGCATAGAAACGGTCGAAAGCATGTTCGGCATCAATGAAAGCTGCAATGCCGCCTGCCTTCTGAGCTTCAGCAATGGCATGGATAGCCAATGTAGTCTTACCGGATGATTCGGGACCATAAATTTCTATGATTCTACCTTTGGGATAGCCGCCTACCCCTAATGCGGCGTTCAAGGCGATAGACCCGGTAGGAATCACTTCCACTTCCTGTACGTTGTCATCACCCATTTTCATGATAGAGCCTTTACCAAAAGTTTTCTCTATCTTATCCATTGCAGCTTGCAGTGCTTTCAGTTTTTCACTATTTCCGGCACCTGGAGCTGCTGAGAATGGAATTTCTTCGTTATCTTTTTTTGCCATAAATCTGTTGGTTTATAAAATTTGTTGTGCGTGTTCTTTTGTTTTCACCTCTTTGGGAGAGATGATACGTTCAATCACGCCTTCTTCGTTGATGATGAAAGTCGTACGGAATATACCCATATATTTACGTCCGTACATACTTTTTTCTCCCCATACTCCGAATTGTTCTACCAACTTCTTGTCGGTATCGGCAATAAGAGTAAAGGGCAGCTCGTTCTTTTCAATGAATTTCTGATGCGATTTGGCATCATTCACACTGACACCGATTACTTCATAACCATGGGCGCGCAGTTCCGCATAATTATCACGCAAGTTACATGCCTGGGCAGTACAACCCGATGTCATATCTTTAGGATAAAAATAGAGTACTATCTTTTTTCCTTTGTAATCACTTAAACGAATTTCTTCTCCTTTTTCGTTCAAGCCTAATATTTCTGGGACTTTATCTCCTATGTTCATTTTTTTAGTGGTTAATGATTTATGGTTATTGTGGCCGCAGGTATGAATTACTTACCATGGGCCGTTAATCACTTTTTAAAGTTCTAAATCACCATCAAATACTTCATGCCAAGGCAGCCCTTGTTTGTTCAGTTGTTCCATAAATGGATCGGGATCAAACTCTTCTACATTCCATACTCCTGGACGTTTCCACAATCCTTGCAGGAACATCATGGCTCCAATCATGGCAGGAACTCCTGTTGTATAGCTCACTCCCTGCATTCCAGTTTCTTTGTAAGCTTCTTGATGGCTACAGTTGTTGTAAACATAGTAAGTACGTTCTTTGCCATCCTTTACGCCTCGGATGCGGCATCCGATAGAAGTTTCGCCTTCATAATTTTCTCCTAGATCCTGTGGATTGGGGAGTACGGCTTTTAGGAATTGTAACGGAACAATTTTCACTCCGTTATAATCTATTTCGTCAATACGGGCCATACCGATATTCTGGATGACACGCAGATGAGTCAGATATTCCTGACCGAAAGTCATCCAAAAGCGAGCACGTTTGATAGTCGGGAAATTCTTAACTAATGATTCCAGCTCTTCATGATACAGCAAGTAGGAATCACGAGGACCGATATTGGGATAAGTCAGATCCTTGTGGTATTCCAATGGTTTGGTGGTCACCCATTTGCCTTCTTCATAATAACGTCCGTTCTGAGTAATTTCGCGGATATTGATTTCAGGATTAAAATTGGTAGCAAACGCTTTGTGATGGTTACCGGCATTACAGTCCACAATATCCAAGTAGTGCATCTCGTCAAAATGATGTTTTGCAGCGTAGGCTGTATAAATACCACTTACTCCCGGGTCGAACCCACAACCCAGTATAGCTGTCAGTCCTGCGTTTTCAAAACGTTTCTTATAAGCCCACTGCCAACTGTATTCGAAATGAGCTTCATCTTTCGGTTCATAGTTTGCTGTATCCAGATAATTCACTCCAGCCTTCAGACAAGCTTCCATGATGGTCAGATCTTGATAAGGCAGAGCTACATTGATGACGATTTCGGGTTTGAAACTATTAAACAGGGCTACCAGTTCGTCTACATTGTCCGCATCTACCTGTGCAGTCTTAATAGCTGGATTGCCGATAGCTTTTACGATTGCATCACATTTTGATTTTGTACGGCTGGCGATCATGATGTCAGTGAATACATCCGGATTCTGAGCCACTTTGTGTGCTACGACAGTACCTACACCGCCTGCACCGATAATTAATACTTTACCCATTTGCTGTTTTTTATTCTTGTTAAAATAAAAATGCCCGGCAAACATTACCGTTCACAGGGCAAAGATAACAAAATATTTTGGGTATTAGTTGATACGATCTAGTTTCTTATTGGTGAAATCTAATGTTTTTCTTTCGTAGGACCATGTTTCATGGCTACCCGTGACTATATGAATGCGTATGGGATTACCCAAAGCCAAACGACATTCGTCGGTTGTCATTCCTTTCTGTACCTTACCGCGGCTTATCATGTTCCAAACTTCTTCTGTGATATTCGGATACTTGGCTCGTAAGTTACCTATGCCGAATAGAACCGTAAAATAATTGTCTGATTGTAAAATCACATCAACTACACTCGTATGGGTGAATGTAGCTTTTATCTTATAATTCTTTCCATCTATGTCTTCCAGCTCTAAAAAGATGTAAGGGGAGTTGTTTTGTGAGATTATATTTTTGATGGTGAATTGTGTATATCGGGGAAGTCTCACCGGAGTATCTGTTTCATCCAGACATTCCGTTTCCGCTTTCAGATAGACAGGTTTTTTCCCATATTTGCTCATCAGGTTCTTTGATTTTTTTGTATTTGCATCACTGAAGCTAAATGAATTTGGAAAATATTTATTTTTATTTTCCATAATAAAATCACTGTCTGCCATGCCGCAATTAGTCTTTGATATAGCTACCGGCTGATAGTAGGTGTTTCCTTTCTTGTCTTGGAATACGATTTTTACAGGGTATGCGCGGCTGCCCACTCTGACAGCTGTTACAGTTACTTCTTCATTCATACCAATCGGGACTTCTTTATAGCCCGATGTGCTGTTGGGGTCATCTATACGTACTTTGTTGGTACGCATATATAAGGTTTGTCTTTCCAGCAACTCTTTGGCTATGTCCACATCACCCAGGTAGGCAAGGGTAGGGATACCAGCTTTGGGCTTTAGGCAATATTGTTCCAAAGTGGTGTTTTTAAGTTCGTGATAATATTGTTGCCCTTCACATTCAAAGTTAAAATGTACAAAACCCCGTTCGGTAATTTCCGAACCTAGATATTCAAAAATTTTATGTTTTAAATCTCCTGTATCCACCTCCTTATTAGTCTCCGTCGATTTAAAAGGAGGAATAATGATGTCTTTACGTTCCGGTATCACCATGAATTTCATGCCTGGTGTCCAGTCACACAGGTTGTAATGCTTGAAATGATCGTTTATAAACTGTTTTTCCAAAGACTCTACGGAAATACTTGTTTGTTGTGAAGTAGTCGTGACTATATATCCGTTTTGTGCATAAGTGCATAAGCTACAGCTTGTTGCCCCAATTAAAATGGTTAAAAACTTTTTCATCGCTTTAAGTGTTAGTATATATAAATTCATACAAAGGTATAAAATTTTTGTTGTATAATTGTCTATAGTGAAAAATAAAAGGTTAGTTTTGCACACTAAACTAACAGATTTAACAAAAAATAATATGAAAAACTAGTATTAGAAATGATGGCTATTTGTGCCGGAGCATTGATTGTATCTTGTGGTAGTGGAAAGAATATGTTGTCTGTTTCTTCTCTGGATGGGGAATGGAATATTACAGAGGTGGATGGACAAAAGATATCTACAGAGAGAATGCCTTTCATTGGTTTTGATGTAGCTCAGAAACGTATTTATGGAAATAGCGGATGTAACCGTATGATGGGAAGTTTTGAAGCCGACTCTCTGAAGCCAGGTACATTGAAGTTTGGACAGATAGGAAGTACCCGCATGATGTGCCCTGATATGAAGACTGAGCAGATGGTATTGGGTGCATTGGATAAAGTGACTTCTTTCCAGACGGTTTCTGACAAGCCTAGTGTGATAACTCTATGTAATCAAGATGGTCAGCCGTTGATGACTTTGGAAAAGAAGGCGGCTCCGGAAGTGTCACTGTCTGATCTTTCAGGAGAATGGGTTATTGAATTGGTGAATGGAAAGAAGATTGTAGGTACGGCTGAGGTAACTCCTTTTATCGGTTTTAATTTGGATGAAAGCCGCATTTACGGTAATATGGGCTGTAATACTATTAATGGTGCATTAACGCAGGAAGATGGAAAACCCAATTCTTTGAGATTTGACAATGTTGCTACTACCATGATGATGTGTCCTGATATGGAAACTGAAACTATTGTGCTGAATGCTTTGAATGAAACAAAAAGTTTCAGCATGAAAGATAATAAAGTATACTTATTAGGTGAAAATGGAAATGAATTGCTGGTGTTGAAGAAACGATAATCCATATACATTCAAATAGATATGGTCGCTATTTTCTCATAAACGAGAAAATAGGCCGATTGCATTTATGGCATTATGGTAGGATGCTGACAAGTATTCTGTTTGGTGGAATTCTGACATTCTTGCCTTATATAAATCCATCTAAAGTATCATATAACAAATAAATCAGTCATTTTGTCAGCCTTTGTCACATTCTTATTTTTGGCATACCGTTTGTTTTATGAAGGACGTGCGGTTGGTGCACCAAAGAAAAAAAGAAATCCTTCGTGAACCATTCGCCAAGAAATCAGTTTAATTGAAAACAAATAAATAAAGATATATAATTATGGGAAAGATTATTGGTATTGACTTAGGAACCACAAACTCATGTGTTTCAGTATTTGAAGGTAATGAACCGGTAGTAATCGCAAACAGTGAAGGTAAACGTACTACTCCGTCTATCGTTGCATTTGTCGACGGTGGCGAACGTAAAGTAGGTGATCCTGCAAAACGTCAGGCAATCACTAACCCGCAACGTACTATTTTTTCTATCAAGCGTTTCATGGGTGAAACCTGGGATCAGGTACAGAAGGAAATAGCCCGTGTCCCTTATAAAGTAGTGAAAGGTGACAATAATACCCCACGTGTAGATATCGACGGACGTCTTTATACTCCGCAAGAAATTTCAGCTATGATTCTGCAGAAGATGAAGAAAACAGCTGAGGATTATCTGGGACAAGAAGTTACAGAAGCCGTTATCACCGTTCCGGCATACTTCTCGGACTCACAACGTCAGGCTACTAAAGAGGCTGGTCAGATTGCAGGTTTGGAGGTTAAACGTATTGTGAACGAACCGACAGCCGCTGCCTTGGCTTATGGGCTTGATAAGGCTCACAAAGATATGAAGATTGCTGTGTTCGACCTTGGTGGTGGTACATTTGATATCTCTATCCTTGAATTTGGTGGTGGTGTGTTCGAAGTACTTTCTACTAATGGTGATACTCATTTGGGTGGTGACGATTTCGACCAAGTGATCATTGATTGGTTGGTGCAGGAATTCAAGAATGACGAAGGTGCGGATTTGACAAAAGACCCGATGGCAATGCAGCGTTTGAAAGAGGCTGCAGAAAAGGCAAAAATTGAATTGTCTTCTTCTACTTCAACTGAAATCAACCTGCCATACATCATGCCCGTAGACGGTATGCCTAAGCACTTGGTTAAGACTTTGACCCGTGCTAAATTTGAAGCTTTAGCTCACAATTTGATTCAGGCTTGTCTTGAACCTTGTAAGAAAGCTATGAGCGATGCAGGTCTGAGCAACTCTGATATCGATGAAGTAATCCTTGTAGGTGGTTCTTCTCGTATTCCGGCTGTTCAGGAATTAGTAGAGAAATTCTTCGGCAAGACTCCTTCTAAGGGCGTGAATCCTGATGAAGTTGTTGCTGTAGGTGCTGCTGTTCAGGGTGCTGTTTTGACAGATGAAATCAAGGGCGTTGTATTGCTGGATGTTACTCCGTTGTCAATGGGTATCGAAACATTGGGTGGTGTAATGACTAAGTTGATTGATGCAAACACTACTATCCCGGCTCGTAAGAGTGAAACCTTCTCTACAGCTGCCGATAACCAGACTGAAGTGACTATCCATGTACTTCAGGGTGAACGTCCGATGGCTTCACAGAATAAATCAATCGGTCAGTTCAATTTGACTGGTATTGCTCCAGCTCGTCGTGGTGTTCCTCAGATTGAAGTAACGTTTGATATTGACGCTAACGGTATTTTGAAAGTATCTGCAAAGGATAAGGCTACCGGTAAGGAACAAGCTATCCGTATCGAAGCCTCCTCTGGTTTGAGTAAGGAAGAAATCGAAAAGATGAAAGCCGAAGCTGAAGCTAATGCAGAAGCAGACAAGAAGGAACGTGAAAAGATTGACAAATTGAATCAAGCTGATTCTATGATTTTCTCTACTGAAAATCAGTTGAAGGAATTAGGTGACAAGTTGTCGGCTGATAAGAAAGCCCCGATTGAAACTGCTCTTCAGAAACTGAAAGATGCTCATAAGGCACAGGATTTGGCTGCTATTGATACTGCCATGGCTGAACTGAATACAGCATTCCAGGCTGCCAGCGCTGAAATGTATGCTCAGAGTGGTGCACAAGGTGGCGCTCAGGCTGGTCCGGGTGCAGGTGCAGGACAACAGGCTAATCAAGGTTCTTCTTCTAATAACAAAGAAGATATTCAGGATGCAGATTTTGAGGAAGTGAAGTAATTCAGACAAGGACATAAATAATAAGCAAAAGCGTGCAGTTTATCAGAACTGCGCGCTTTTGTGTTTTTTATTGTTATATACTTGTCGATATAAGGACACTGAGTTCTTTCTCTTTAATTCTTAAGAATCTATTTGCCATTACAAGTATTTAAGTCCTCATTAAAATATAAATCATGATATTATATTTTTCTTTGATGATTTATTTAATTAACCTAGGTAATGGCAAATATGAGATTAGTAAAATTAAAGTATCGTCCGAGTAAGGGCGTTTTTCGTTTTTGAATACATGCAGGAGCAGATAGAGCGTCTTAGAGGGCAAGGAAAAGAACGGACAGTCGAAACATATCAGTCCGCATTGAACAGCTTCATGAAGTTCCGTGATGGCATAGACTTATGTTTTGATGAGATGGATGCAGATTTGATGGAACATTATGAAACGGAGATGCGCTCCACTCACCATTTAAGTCGTAATACCACTTCTTTTTATATGCGTATTTTGCGTTGTGTGTATCGCAAGGCAGTGGGTGAGGGACTGGCCCTTCCTGCAGATCCCTTTGAGAATGTATATACTGGTGTGGACAAGACCTCAAAGAGAGCTGCCACCCTGACAGATATCAAACACATCAAGCAGTTGGATCTTTCCGATCATAAATCGTTGGAATTTGCACGAGATATCTTTCTCTTTTCTTTCTATATGCGAGGAATGTCTTTTATAGATCTTGCCTATTTGCGCAAAAAAGATCTCAATAGTGGCTTTGTGAGTTATAGCCGTCGTAAAACAGGTAAGAAACTCATTATACGGTGGGAAAAACAGATGCAGGAGATTATTGACAGATACGGAGATTCGGAAACACAATATCTTTTACCTATTATAGAACGAGAAGATGGCACGGAGCGCAGACAATACCGGAATAAAATGTTGCTGGTGAACCGTAAATTGAAGAAGATTGCAGCCCGGGCAGGATTGACCACACCACTTACTATGTATGTAGCGCGCCATTCCTGGGCAAGTATAGCCAAGACGAAAAATATCTCGATTGGTATTATTAGCGAAGCGATGGGGCATGATTCAGAAACTACTACACAAATCTATCTTTCGTCTATACAGACTAATCAGATAGATAATGCAAATAGAAATATTTTAAAAGATCTATAAGAAGGGGAATATTTGAATTATTTTGAAATTAGGACGCACTCTTATATAGAGAGCGTCTATCGGCTGCAAAGGTATAGATTTATTTTCATTTTCTAGCATTTACAGACTGTAAACTGATAAAAAAGTTTTTTTTTCTCTCTATATATATCATAAACTTATGGGCTGATTTAATTCATACAACTTACTACATTAATGGAAATCAGAAATTTAAGAAATCGGACGCTCTCTATATAAGAGTGCGTCTGTTTTTAGTCGGATTATTCCACTATGAGTATTGTAAATAACAAGGGCAAAGACATGCCACAACAAATTTTGGGAACGATGGTTCAAAAGACCGACGACGCCGTAGGCATATTCCGAAATGATCAGGAAAAAAAGCATTGGTATGTGGCTGTTGTAAATAACAGAAGTGAAAAAGCCTGTCAGGATAGATTACGAAAAACGTTTGAAGAACGAAACTGATAGTGAGAAAGCTTATGAAGTTTATGTCCCTATCCAACAGGAGATGAGTATTCGTCATGATGGTAAACGTAAAAAAGTGGACCGTATTGTTTTTCCTGCTCTTGTTTTCATTCGCTGCACAGATTCAGTAAGACGGAAAGAAATAGTCTGCCTTCCTTATATAAAACGTTTCATGGTTAACATAGCCGGTTCTTCCCGAAATACTTGCCGTCCCGTAGCTATTATTCCAGATCATCAGATGTACAGCTTGATGCGTATGGTCAATGATGCCGAAGAACACGTCACTATTGAGTCATGCCCTCTGCATTTGGGCGATCGTGTCCGTGTAAACGGTGGCAAACTGGTAGGATTGGAAGGGAATATATGTCGTGAGATAGATGGTTCTACTAGTCTGGTTGTAAAAATTGATATTCTTGGATGTGCTAAAGTTACCATTGCTAGAGAATTGCTGGAACCTATAGCGGAAAAAACTCAGTTAACATATAAATTATATATTGACAGACAATGACCATAGCAGTAGACTTTGACGGTACTATTGTTGAGCACAAGTATCCGGCAATCGGCAGGGAGTTGCCGTTTGCCATTGAGACATTGAAAAAATTGCGTGACGAACATCACAGGTTGATTCTATGGACAGTGCGTGAAGGGCGTCTGCTTGACGAGGCTCTTGCCTTTTGCCGTGATCGCGGTCTTGAATTTTATGCCGTGAACCGCGACTATCCGGAGGAGGAAAAAGGGCGTAACAATCATTACTCACGCAAGCTCAAAGCCGATCTTTTTATAGATGACCGCAACTTGGGAGGCCTTCCCGATTGGGGTACTATTTATGGAATGATTCATGACGGAACCACTTTTTCGGATTTGATACGTAGTGCCGGTGAATCTCCTGTTTCGGAGAATCCCGGCAGAGGCCTTTTCTCGCGCCTGTTTGGCAGATGATTGAATAATAAATGAAAAAACTGATATGAAGACTTTAAAGAAACTATTATTGTTTGTTGTGGCGTCCGCCTTGTTGGCAGGCTGCACCTCCTATAAAAATGTACCTTACATGCAGAATCCCGAGGTCGTGAACAGTTACAGGGAAGATCTTCCCCTTTATGATGCAAAGATTATGCCGAAAGATCTGCTGAGTATAACTGTGAACACGAGTGACCCTCAGGCTGCCGCTCCTTTTAACCTGACGGTACAGACTCCTCTGAATGCAGCCCTGACCAATATTAATACTACCACACAACCCACTCTCCAGCAGTACCTGGTAAATAACAAGGGTGAGATAGATTTCCCCGTTATCGGTCGTCTGAAGGTAGGCGGCCTTACGAAAAACGAGGCGGAAGATTTGATCCGGGAGCAATTGCAGCCCTATCTGAAAGAGAGCCCTATCGTTACAGTCCGTATGGCAAATTACAAAATTTCGGTATTGGGAGAGGTGAACCGTCCGGGTACTTTTACCGTAGGAAATGAAAAGGTAAATATCCTTGAAGCCCTTGCCATGGCGGGAGATATGACTGTTTATGGCGTCCGTGACAATGTGAAACTGATTCGTGAGGATGCAAAAGGCAAGCGTGAGATTATCAATTTGAATCTTAATAATGCAGAGCTGGTTGTATCTCCCTATTACTACCTGCGCCAGAACGATATCATCTATGTAACGCCCAATAAGACAAAAGCCAAGAACTCAGACATTGGCAGCAGCACCAGCATGTGGATCAGTGCTACATCCATTTTGGTATCTCTTGCAAGCCTTCTGGCAACCATCTTGAAATAAAACTCATAAATATAATTGTTGATTACAAACTGTTGATATGACTGACGAACAGAAGAACACCCCTTCGGGTACCGAGCAACGTGAGGAGAACGTTGATCTTTATGCCTTGTTTTTTAAATACTTTGCCTATTGGCCGTGGTTTGTAGCCAGTGTGCTGGTTTGTATTATATCTGCTTTCATCTATCTCCGTTATCAAGCTCCTGTCTATAATGTTGATGCGGCCGTACTCATCAAAGAAGGTGACAAGAAAGGTGGAAGCAGTAATAATCCTATGGGAGCCCTTCAGGATCTGGGTATGTTCTCCATGACTAACAATTTTGACAATGAGGTGGAAATCCTGAAGTCAAGAACCTTGATTAAAAAGGTGGTGAATCATTTGAATTTGTATATTTCAGTGGCCGAGGAACGTATGTTCGGCTATAACACTCCTTTATATAAGTCCACTCCGGTAAAAGTTTATATGACTCCTGAAGAGGCAGACAATCTGGAAGAAGGAGCCAAGCTTCATCTAAAATACACCATGAATGGAAAATTGGATGTAAAAGTGGAATATATGTTTGACGAGGAGAAGCAGGAGGCTGAGGTAAGTTTTGACAGTATTCCGGCTGTTTTCCCCACTCCAGTAGGAGTTTTCAGTTTTACAAAGAACGACTCGGTCCCACCTTTGGAAGAAGATATGAATCTGGTGGCATACGTTAATTCTCCTACAGATGTGACGGAAAGTTATGTAGAGAATTTGTCAGTGGAACCCACTTCGAAGACTACCACAATTGCTGCCATCAGCTTGCAGAATACGGTAAAGCAGCGCGGTATCGATTTCATCAATTGTTTGGTTGACTTTTATAATCTGGACGCGAATGACGAGAAGAATGAAGTGGCTCAAAAATCCGCAGAGTTTATAGACGAGCGTATTGGCATTATCAATCGGGAGTTAGGTACTGCCGAAACAGAACTTGCCGATTTCAAGCAACGCTCCGGATTGACCGATTTGACCAGCGATGCCCGTCTGGCTTTGGAGGAGAGTTCGAAATATGAACAGCAGCTGACCGAGAATGCCACCCAGTTGAGACTGGTGGAGTCCTTGCGTAACTACGTGAACAACCCGAAGAATGCAAACGAGGTGATTCCCGCCAATGTAGGGTTGCAGGACCAGAATTTGGGTTCTATCATCAACCAATATAACACGATGCTGATCGAACGCAAGCGTTTGCTTCGTACCTCTTCCGAAAACAATCCTGCGGTAATCAATATCAATACGGGCATCGAGTCCATGCGGCACAATGTGCAGACTACCGTGAACAGTGTACTGAGAGGGTTGCAGATAGCGCAGTCCAACCTTGAACGTCAGGCACGGAAGTTTGAAGGCAGGATCAGCAGTGCGCCGCAGCAGGAGAAAGAATTTCTTACTATCTCCCGCCAGCAGGAAATCAAGGCGACCCTTTACATTATGTTGCTTCAGAAGCGTGAAGAAAACGCAATAACCCTGGCATCCACTGCTAATAACGGACGTATCATCAAAGCTGCTCTTCCTAGTAAAAAGCCGGTTTCTCCTAAGAAGAAGATAGTTCTGCTGGCTGCCTTTGTATTGGGTATGGGTATTCCTGTAGGTCTTATTTATTTGAAGGATTTATTAAAATATAAGATAGAGAATGCCGAGGATGTGGAGAAGATAACGGATGTTCCTATTTTGGGTGAGCTTCCTTTAAGTAAGAAGCCCGAAAAAGGTGCCATTGTGGTTCAGGAGAATCAGAATGGTATGATGGAGGAGGCTTTTCGTGGTCTGCGTACCAATATGTTGTTCATGCTTGGTGCCAGTCAGAAAGTGGTGCTTTTTACATCCACACAGCCGGGTGAAGGTAAGTCTTTTATTGCTGGAAATACGGCAGTCAGTCTGGCCTATATGGGTAAGAAAGTTGTTATTGTGGGTTTGGATATCCGCAAGCCGGGGCTGAATAAGGTCTTTAATCTGTCCCATCGCACGGAAGGTATTACCAATTATCTGGCTGACCCCGAGCATACCAATCTTTTTGATATGATACAACATTCGGATGTAAGTCCTAATCTTGATATTCTTCCGGGTGGTCCTATTCCTCCCAATCCTACAGAGTTGATGGCGCGTACGGTACTGGAAGATGCAATAGAGAAATTGAAAGAGCGTTACGATTACATTATTCTTGATACGGCTCCTATTGCTATTGTGACCGATACTGCTATTGCCAGTCGTGTGGCTGATATGTGTGTGTATGTGTGTCGTGCAGATGTAACTCCGAAGTGGGGATATCAGTATATTAATGTGCTGCGGGATCAGAAGAAATTCGATAAATTGGCTACAGTAATTAATAGTGTTGATTTGAATTCAAGAAAGTATGGCTATGGGTATGGTCATAAGTATGGCTATGGTTATGGGATGGAAAAGAAACATGAGAAGAAAAGCAGATAGAAACATCTATTTTTTGCCTTGTGGTATGAGCTATGATTTCAATCTTTTTTAGGTCATCTAATTAGATGCTAATGGAAGAAAAGAAACAAAGGTGGAAATTATGACTCATAACACAGACGGAAAAATAGATGGTTATAATATATAGAAAAAATAGATGTCAAGCATATCAACCAATAACAGGCGTATAGCCAAAAACACTCTTTTACTGTATGTTAGAATGCTGTTTTTAATGTTAGTAAATCTGTATACTTCACGAGTTATCTTGCGTATCTTGGGAGTTGATGATTATGGCATATATAATGCTGTTGGAGGTATTGTTCTAATGTTGTCTTTTCTTAATTCTGCATTAAGCAACGGCTCGTCCAGATTTATTACATACGAATTAGGCAAAAAAGACAGTTCATGTCTGAACATTATTTTCTGCACCATTTTAAATGCACATCTATTATTAGCCATAATAGTTGTTCTGATTGCAGAAACTGTGGGACTATGGTTTGTGACAAATAAGTTGGGCTTAGCCGCCGATAGACTCAACGCTGCTCTGTTGGCTTATCATTTCTCGGTTCTGACTTCTGTAGCCACCATTACCCAAGTACCCTATACAGCTACGATTATAGCCCATGAGAGAATGCAGATTTACGCATACGCTAGTATCTTTGAGGTTGTGTTAAAGTTGTTGATTCTGTATTTGCTTCCCATATTGGGGCATGACAGATTGGAAACTTATGCTGTTCTTTTATTTATAGTGCAAATAATAATAATAAGTATCTACAGAGTTTACAGTATTCGAAAATTCAGTGAAACCAAATATAAGTTCATTTTTAATAAAAAGAAGTTTCAGGAAATAACTAGTTTTTCAAGTTGGAGTCTGTTAGGCAATGCTGCTCATGCACTGACAGGACAAGGCACAAATATTCTTCTACAGATGTTTTTCGGACCAAAACTGGTTGCTGCCAGAGCCATTTCACTGCAAGTCAACATGGCGGCTAATCAATTTGTCAATAATTTCAAGTTAGCAGCAGACCCTCAAATAGTGAAGTACTATGCAGCTGGTGATGTAGGAACATCCAAACGGCTTACACTGAACACAGCCAAATTTTCTTTTTTCCTCATGCTTTTCCTTTGTCTTCCCATATATGTTGTTGCCGATCCATTGCTAAAACTTTGGTTGGTTATAGTACCACCTTATACTTTGATTTTTCTGAAGCTGATTATTTTGCAGAGTTTGTTTAGCGTTTTTGACACCTGCTTTTATTCCGGATTGTATGCTTGCGGAAGGGTAAAAGAAAATGCTTTAATTAGTCCGTTTATATTGTCATTGCAGTTCCCTGTCATTTACATAGCATTCAAGTTGGGCGGTTCACCTGTATTTCTGTCATATGCAGGAATCATGGCGACATTAATATTGGCAATTATCGTTAAACCGTTATTGTTAGTAAAATTGGCTGGATATAATTGGGATGACATTAAGACTGTATTTATTCCTTGTTGTAAAACAGCCATTGCAGCTTTTATTCCTTCATTGTTTGTTGCCCACTTTTTGTCCAAAGACTATTGGCAATATGCAGTATTATTGGTTATAGTCATGGCAATTGTCATTTTTTGTATATTATATATTGGCATTAGGGGAGACCAGAGAATAGAGATTTTAAATCTAATAAAGAATAAGATATTGCGAAAATGAAAATTCTTATCATAGGGGGAACTGGCGTGTTAAGCGCGACATACTAAAAAAAGTATAGAATGTGGATATAATGTTAGCGTTTTGAATAGAGGTCACTATAATTCACAGATTCCTCAAAATGTTACTATTTATAAAGCTAATATACGTGATATAGAGGAAGTGAAGGTTAAAGTGGGAAAAGAAAAATTTGATGTTGTTATTGATTTTTTATCTTTTAATGTAAAACATCTCCAAACATCATTTGAATATTTTAGGGACAAATGTATTCAATACATCTTCATATCGTCTGCTTGTGTTTTTCGAAGAAAAACGGAGGATGGCATTTTACTGGAAAGCAGTCCTAAGCCTAATAACGAATTATCTTATAGTATTGAAAAATACGAATGTGAAGTATGGTTGCGGGACAATGCTAAAGAAACTGATTGCAAATATACAATTGTCCGTCCGTATATCACATATGGTAATACAAGAATACCATTTGGTATAGCCCCATTGGCAAGATACCATTGGACAATTGTTGCAAGAATCATGAACGATAAACCAATGTTCGTTTGGGACAATGGAACAGCGTTATGCACGTTAACGCATACAGAAGATTTTGCTTACAATTTTGTTCAACTTTACTTGAATAAGAAAGCCTTTAATGAAGATATAAATTTTGTCGGAGATCAAGTGTACTCTTGGCAAGAAATGCTTGAAACATTATATGAACTATTAGATAAAGATAAAAAAAAAAATATTTGTTTCAATTCCAACTAAAAAAAATTGCTCGAATTTTGCCTTGTTACAAGGAATTTCTTATCGGAGATAGGTCGCTTAATGCTGTATTTGATAATACAAAATTAAAAGAGTGTATACCTAATTATAAGCAGAATATATCATTAAAGAAAGGATTGGAGATGATTTTGATCTATTACAAGGAGCATAACTTTTTGAATGGGATAGATTATAAATATGATGCTCGAATCGATAAGCTAATAAAAAAAGAAAATGGGATTAATTTTGACTTTATTGATTATTTGAATGCACATCGCATAAAAGACAGAGTGACTTATAGCATATATCGTAATTGGGGAGAAACACAATTAAATCAATTGCGTATTTTATTCCATGGAATAAAGAAAATAATGAGATTGAAATAATTTAGGATATTTTTTATGATACAAATATCAGATAAAACAAAATGTTGTGGTTGTAGGGCTTGTAGTGAGATCTGCCCAAAGCAATGCATCAATATGGAAAGGGATAGCGAAGGATTTCTTTACCCAGTTGTTGACAAAGAAATATGCATTGATTGTGGAATGTGTGAAAAAGTATGCCCGCAAATTCATGTGGAAGAAGCTAGAACAAGTAATTGGAATATTCCGAAAGTATTTTCTTCCTATGCCTTGAATGACCATATCAGGATAGACAGTACATCCGGAGGATTATTTTCTGTCTTGGCAGAACATTTTTTTGATACAGGTAGCTATGTGGCAGGAGCTCTGTATGACGAAGAGTTTGGCTTAAAGGGGATAGTGACAAAAGATAAAACTCTTTTGCCGTCTATTAGAAGTTCCAAATATCTGCAAAGCGATCCCAAACACATGTTCAAAGAGATAAAAGAACTACTGATTGAGGGGAAAAAGGTTTTTGTATGCTCCACACCTTGCCAGATAGCCGGACTGCTTAACTTCTTGCACAAATCATATGACAATCTTTATACCTGCGACTTCATATGTAAGGGCGTGTCTTCGCCTATGGTATTCAGAAAATATCTGGATGACTTGGAAAGAAGATATAAATCGAAGACAAAATCTGTAAAATTCAAGTATAAAGATGAAAAACATCCTTGGGGAGGATTGGCTACAAAGATAGATTTTGAAAACGGGAAAACATATCTCCGGAATAAAAAATGGGATTCTTACATGACGGCATTTCTTGACACAGGCTTCACTGTACGTCCTTCTTGCTTTGAATGCCCGTTCAAGTCGTTTCCACGTTACGCAGATATTTCACTTGGCGATTTTTGGGGAATAGACGATTTGATGTCATTCGTCCCGGAAAGAAGAAAAGGCTATTCTGTCGTTATGGTGAACAATCAACGTGGATTGGACTTACTGGAAAGAGTAAAAGAAAAACTGTATCTGAAAGAATACACGTTGATAGATGCTACAAGGCATAATATTCATATTGTACAGCCTTATGACCCAGCATTGGGATGGTCGGAAGAATTCAGGAAGGAGTTTTATGAAGATTTGCAACATAATGGTTACTGCTATGTAGTAAAGAAATACATAAATGTATGTGGATTGTCCCTGAAATCTAAAATAGAAAGACGTTTAGGAAAATATTGGAATATCTTACGGCAGATGTCTTTTGCCAGTGTGTTTAAAACAATCCGTTATAATTACCTGATAAGTAATGTGAAACGAGATGGAGGAAGATGGCTTATATTTAGGGGGGCGTATATACAGATGAATAATACGGCCCGTGTCTTTTTATATGCACCTTTTACTATGGGGGCACGCAAGGTTATAGGTTCATCTAATGTAACCAAATTCCAAATGGACAAATGGACGACATTGGTAGTAAATGGTAAATTTCACATGAATGAGAATTCCAATATATGGATAACACACTCTGGCAAACTTATTCTGAACGGTGGCTTCATCAATGAAAATGTTACCATCACTTGTGCTAAGCAAATCATTATCGGCAAAAACGCCCATATCGCACGTGAAGCTGTCATCAGGGACTATGATGGTCACTATATAGAAGACGTTGCCTACAGGACGTCTAAGCCTGTTATCATCGGGGACAACGTATGGATAGGCTACCGTGCCATGATTTTGAAAGGAGTAACCATAGGCGATAATTCGGTGGTAGCTGCAAACTCGGTAGTGACTAAAGATGTACCTGCCAACAGTATTGTGGCAGGTAACCCTGCAAAAGTTATCAAAACAGGAATTAATTGGAGAAGTAAACAGTAAGAATTTGATAAACATGAAAATAAAACTCATAACCTTTGCTCCCCATCCCAATTTTGGCACTTGTCTACAATCTTATGCACTGAATAAGGTCTTGCGAGACATAGGACACGATGTTGAGTTTATATACAACGGACGAGAGAAACATCCCCAATCTTTTATTGAGATGCTTATAAAAGGTTGTGCTAAATTATTGTTACCTAAATTTGTTATAGCATCTGTTAGGGAAAAGAAACGAGCGAGTAATACAAACTTTTACCAAGACCCTTGTATATTGGAACTGCCCAATCATCCATTTCTATATAAACTCAGTAAGCTTACTTTTTACAAAAAACTGTACAAAGTGCTAAAATGCAAGAATTTTCAATGGAAAAAAGTTTATAAGTTTACATATGAAGACGGCAATTTTAACATGCGGCGTATTTACAGTCTCAAACAATACGATGAAGTGGTGGAGGATACGGATCTGTTCGTAACAGGCAGTGACCAAATATGGAATCCTTATTGTGGAGGATTCAACCCAATGATGTTTGTTGAGTTTGGAGGAGATAAGAAGCGGATAGCCTATTCTTCTAGTATCTCACAGCCTGAACTGCCTGCATCGATTGCGTTACGTATAAAGGAAGATTTGGAGAAGTTCAGTCACATTGCAGTAAGAGAACTGCGCTCTGTGGAATTACTGAAAGAATTGTTGCATCGTGAAGACATTAAGCTGGTGGTTGACCCCACTTATCTGCTATCGGCAAAAGAGTGGGAAGAATTCGGAAACAGGGCACAGATAGAATTTGAGATACCAAAGCGGTATATCTTCTGCTATTTCGTAGGAGACAAGCGTTCTACTTTTTACGAACAGATGGTACAGGATACAAAGCAGTTCACCGGTATAAACGAAGTGATTACTTTGGAATGTTACAACCGCTCGTTAAATTATGGAAACGGACGGCTTTATAAAGATGCCGGTCCTTATGAATGGGTCTATCTTCTGCAACACGCATCTTATATCTGTATGGATTCTTTTCATGCAACAGTGTTTGCGTTGAAGTTTGGAAAAGAATTTGTCCATGCACTGAAGAATGAAGACAGTGAGACTGGTTCGCAGAATACGCGTATGTATGACATACTTGGACGATACGGACTATTATATAAATTATATATCGACCATATGCGTACAGATTGGCAAAATTGATAGATTATGATAGGGTAAGCCCCATTATGATAAAAGAGATAGAGGCATCGATGAATTATCTTAACAATGCAATAGAAAACTGAAAATGGAAAAGGAACGTTTGATTTGGATAGACTTGTTGAACATCGTGTCTTGTGCAGGTGTACTTCTGTTGCACTGTACCAATGAAGAAGTACATCACTTCTCTGGGATGCCTTCGGCTAATTGGTTTATAGGGCTTACCACGCACAGCTTCTTTCTTTGGCCTGTCAATGTGTTTTTTATGATTTCGGGATTCACGTTAATTCGCCCTTCTTTACTTGTTAATAATATTAAAATGAAGGGGATGAAGAACTTCTACTCCAGAAGATTGAAACGATTGGGTATTCCTCTGCTTGTATGGAACATGTTGTATATGGTTAAGTATTTGGTTACTTCTTATCATCAAGGCGAAGAAATTGAGACGATACAGGAACTAATAAGAAAAATTTGTGTTGTTCGATTACAACGGCTTCATGTGGTTTTTTGTTCCATTGATAATAATTTATCTCTCGTTTCCATTCTTAGCCGTGTTTATACTCAATTCTAACAGAAGTATGCTTCGTTTATTCTTGGTTATGGGGCTTGTTTTGGGTTGCATTCCACCTCTGGAATCATCTTTTACCGTGAAAGAAGGGTTGAGTAGCATCTATTTGATGGGCACACGTTTTCTTTATTTCATAGTGCTGGGCTATTACTTTGGAAATTTTGAAATAACTCCAAAAACACGGAGAAAGATTTATATTTGTTCTATTGTAAGTATGATTGTTATGTTCTTCGGGACAGTCGTGTTGACACTTTACATTCCTGAGCATTCCCGTTACTTCATTAACTATACAAATATTCCCTGCATTATTGCAGCAATAGGTGTGTTTACGTTCTTTAGATACCATGACTGGAACAAGCTCCTCGGACAAATTCGTCTAGTAAAGAGTCACTTAGCTTATTTAAGTAGCTTAAGCTTGGGTATTTATCTGATACAAGGAGCGTGGTTTTCAGTCTTAAACATCTTTCATGTATGTGAAGAACACATTCTGCTGAGGTTCGTGGTAATGTATGCTTTGTGTGTTGTTTCAGTGTGGGCAATGAAACGGATGCCTTGGGTGCGCCAACTGGTATAATAAGAAAATTGGGCTGACAAAATATTGTTGGCAGTGAAATTACAGAAAAATATGAAAACAACTGTAATAAGGCGAATATTAGAGTACTTACTGGTATTCTGTATCATTCTGGAGTTTAACACTCCCTATCTAATTTTTCCTGAAGTAAAACGAATGATACAGGTATTCCCTATCTTTATCTTGTTGGGTTTGCTTATCATTTCCAATTACTCTATAACCAAAAAAGTTAATATCCTGGTTTTTATATATTTGGTCGGTGCTTTATTTCCGATGCTGGCATTGCGTGACCATAATTACCCATCCTACATAATACGTTATGTTCTCATATTGCCTTTGCTTTGGATGTATCTAAGTCATAGGAAAGAATTTGGGTCTTCCGTTTACAACTCTTTATTCCTAAAATATTCCAATGTGATGGTAATAATAGCTGTCGCTTCATTGGTAATGTGGTTTTTATGCTCAATCCTTCAAGTTGTTCCTGCAACGTCATTTTTCCCTTATGAATGGGGATCAAGTATAGACTTCATTCCAACTTATTGGGGCGTATATTTTGAGACACAATCCATAGCTCCTTTGGGTGAAAAAATATGGCGTAATACGGGTATCTTCAACGAAGGACCTATGTATAATATGGCATTATGTGTGGCTTTCATCATTGAATATTTTATTCAACCCTTCAGATCAAAAACGAAACTTTGGATTTTGGCGATTGCCATTTTCACCACGTTTACCACCACTGGTCAATTCTTTTTAATGGGTATTGGTATTTGGAGTGTATTCAATAGGATGGGCCGCAGGTATCGTATTCTTTTATTATTAGTCGTGCCAATTTTATTATATTTTGGATATGTTGTGGCTGGAACGCTATTGGCAAATAAGAAGGCAACAGGTGGAGAGGATTCCATGAACTTGCGTACGGAGGATATTACATGGTGTATGGAAGCTGGCATGGAGCATCCAATGCTTGGTGTCGGATTGACGTTAAGGGAAGGCGAATCTTTGTGGCATGGAAAGACATTGGGACGGAGTAATTCTTTGTTTGCTGTGTTTGCCCGTGGAGGATTGTTTGTATTGATTCTTTATATCGGTGCATTACTTTTGATTCCTTATCTCTATTATAGAAAATATAAAGATCCTAAATGGTTTTATGCTATGTTTTGTTTCTTTTTAGTGTTTACTGTTACTGTTAGTTTCTTGAATTATCTTACATTGCTTTTTATTGCATGGGGAATGTCAAACATTAACTTGAAGTGCTGGAATAGTGGCTCTAAGGCATGGTAAATAAGGGAGCTATTAGATTGAACAGAGTAATATTGAGTGCTTACATTACTTTTGCTTTCTAGTAAATAGTCCTAAGCTTTCAATAAAAAAACGATATCCTATAAAACGATACTTTTTATACTATTCATTATATTATTCTTCAGAACATTTTTTCTGAAATAGATTATTTATTCTTCATTTTATCATTATGAAAGTAATATCAATCGCCATTCCTACTTATAATATGGAGCAGTGGCTAAACAGGTGTTTGGATTCAGTTGTAATACCTGAAATTATTGACAAAGTTGAAATTATAGTAGTGAATGACGGAAGCCGTGACCGTTCTTCTGAAATAGCTCACTCTTATGCAGATAGATATCCGGATTCGGTAATTGTCATAGATAAGGAAAATGGAACTATGGTTCGTGTGTAAATAGGGCATTGGGAATAGCTACGGGAAAATACTTTCGTATTTTAGATGCCGATGACTGGTTTGACAGAAACGGTTTTATTGGATATGTGAATCAATTAGAATCACTAACTGTTGATGTTGTTGTCACTCATTATGTAAAAGAATTTGTGGGTCGAAAGAAAAATACTATATATGATACTTCATTCAAGTGTTTTAATCAAATACTATCTATAAATTCTTTACAGTCAGATGATATTGACTTTTATGAGGATTTAGTGATGCATAAATTGTCATATCGGACGGATCTGTTGAAATCATGTGAGCTGCGTTTGTCCGAAGGAATTTCTTATACGGATACTGAATATGTTTATTATCCTTTGTTGAAGGCTCAAAATATTATTTTTCTTGATATTTTGCTTTATAGATACTTTATAGGTCGCGAAGGGCAGACTGTCTCTATTTCTTCGCGAATCAGTCATGTTAATGATATGTATATAATCTTAGATAGAATGTTGTCAGATCCATGTCCAATCTTAAGGACACCTCCATCAAGAAGGATTCAAATGTATTTATTATGTACATTCATAGCTTCCTATTATTGGTCTATATTGGTGATTCAGAAACTGAATAAGGAAAATAATCTGTCTTTGGAAAAATTTGATGAAAGATTAAAGAAATGGGATGACGATATTTATAGTGAGGTCTCTAAGGTGAAGTGCCTAGGAGTTACCTATATTAAATATTGGCGTTTAACAAAAAAAACAACTAATTCCTACGTCAATATATTGTTGGCTTCGTCGATTGTCTAGTAAATATTGATATATTGATTGCCTTGTCTGTGGAGGAGAAATTAGTTTATCATGTTTCCTGCTTTTCTTTGTTTTTGTATACTGCAATATTTAAAGTTGAACCAACATTTGAGTGAGTATGGAAAATAATATTTGTATTTTTCGTATATGCAATTTTGGTATTTTCTCTGTCCTGCAATTTAAATATATTTTAATAGTCCTTTATGCTTAAAAATGTAATAATAGTATGTGATTGCGCACATATACTAGGTGGTATAGAAAATGTTGCATTTTCTTCTGCCAAGGAATTGGTTAAACAGAATATTAATGTCTATTTATTTACCTCACAAGGCCCTGTAGATCAATCATTAATTGATTCTGGTATCCATGTTATATGCCTTAATCAGTATGATATGTTGTCAAATCCCAATAGGTTATTAGCTGTTTTTCAAGGATTGTATAATCGAACAGCATATATTAGATTTGAAAATTTTTTAATGGATTTCTCTTCCCATGATACTATTGTACATTTTCATTCATGGACGAAAGCCTTGTCTTCCTCTTTGTTTTATGTAACAGCAAAGAGGCATTTTAAAATAGTTATTACATTGCATGATTATTTTACGGTCTGCCCTAATGGTGGATTTTACAATTACCAAAAGAAGCATATTTGTTCTTATAGACCAATGTCATTAAGTTGTATAATGTGTAATTGTGATGCTAGGTCATATTATCAAAAAATATTTAGAATTATTCGTCAACTCTTTCAATGCAGAGCTCTTTTTTGTAATAAAGAGATAAATATCATATCAATTTCTAATCAAACAGAAAAGGTAATAATACCTTTTATAGAGAAAAAAATTAAACGATGGTTCTATTTAAGAAATCCTGTTGTGTTGAAAAAAATCACAAAAGTTGCTATTGAGAAGAATGATGCATATTTATTTATAGCAAGATTATCAAGAGAAAAAGGTGCTGAATTATTTTGTCAAGCTTTGACGGATTTGAATCTTAAAGGCTATGTGTTAGGTGATGGAGAGTTAATGAAAGAATTGAAAGAAAAGTATCCAAAAATCGTTTTTTGTGGATGGGTAGATGGAGAAGAAAAAGAAAAATTTATACTAAAGGGCAAAGGCTTAATTTTTCCTTCATTGTGGTATGAGGGTTCACCATTGACCATTTTAGAAATGAAATCTTGTGGCATCCCTTGTATTGTACCGGATAAATGTGCTGCTTCTGAGGATATTAAAGATGGTTTTACAGGATTTGTATTTCAAACAGGAAGCCTATATTCACTAAAAAAAGCGATAATGAAATATGAAAAAGTAGATTTGTCTATTTTACAAAAGAATATAATATCCACTTTTGATGTTAATGATTATACTCCTGAAAATCATACGATTAACCTTATAAATATATACACTGAAATATTAAACGAGTAAATGATAAAGAGGAAAATTTTAATGGTATGCGAAGCCTTTGGAGGAGGTGTTTTTGCATACGTATCCCAGCTGTGTAATGATATGTGTGATGAGTTTGATGTATATTTGGCGTATGCTTTACGTCCACAAACACCCAAAAATTATCAGAAAGCACTTGATAAACGCGTACATTTAATAGAAGTAAAGAATTTTAGTAACGGAGTGCTTGATATTGTGGCTGATATGAGGGTAATTAAAGAGTTGCGTCAGCTACAGCAGAAGGTAAGACCTGATGTGATTCATCTTCATTCATCTATAGCCGGTGGTATAGGTAGGTGTGCATACAAAAGTTGCAAAGAGTATAAACTTGTCTATACCCCTCATGGATATGCCCATATATTGATGGGGAAAAACGGGAATAAGAAATGTAAGGTATACGAGTTGCTTGAAAAGCTGTTAGGCAAGCGTAACTGTATCACTTTGACTTGCTGTGAGAGTGAGGACGAGGTGGCAAAGACTTTGACTAGACGCACAGCTTATGTGGAAACAGGGGTAAATCTTGTTGATTTGCATACAACCATTGATCCTATAAATCCTGAACCTTCTGAGATATTTACTGTATATGGTATGGGAAGACTTTGCACTCAGAAACAACCGGATTTGTTCAACAGAATTGCAGAGCTGGTGCCTGAAGCAAGATTTGTGTGGATAGGTACGGGTGAGTTGCAGCATCTGTTGACTGCTCCTAATATCAAGGTGACAGGATGGAAACCAAGGCATGAAGCTATTGCAATGGGAAAAGGAGCACAAATTTATATATTGTGTTCATTAGGAGAAGCAATAGCCATGAGCCTAATTGAAAATATGTATATAGGCAAGCTTTGTCTAGTGAGTAATACAATGGGTAACAAGAGTGTAATCAAGAATGGCATAAATGGTTATATTTGTGAAACGCGGAAGACTATGCGAAGCGCATTAGGGAAGCAATGAAGAAGTTTCCGCAGGAGTTGGCTGACCGGGGGCAGAAAGATGTCTTTGAGCATTATAATACAGAAAGAATGAAAAAAGACTACATCCAATTTTATAATAATGCTATTAATGGTAAATATAATAAATGAAATATGGCACATTATGATTATCTTATAGTTGGTTCCGGACTCTATGGAGCTACATTTGCTTATCGTGCAAAGCAGATGGGTAAAAAATGTCTTGTGATAGACAAGCGCCCTCATTTAGGCGGTAATGTATATTGTGAGCAAGTTGAAGGAATAAATGTACATAAGTATGGGGCACACATCTTCCATACCTCAAACGAGGTGGTGTGGAATTTTGTGAATTCGATAATAGAATTCAACCACTATACAAATTCGCCCATAGCAAACTATAAAGGAGAACTGTACAATTTGCCTTTTAATATGAACACATTTAATTCTCTGTGGGGAGTAAAAACTCCTGCTGAAGCTCAAGCAAAGATTGACGAGCAGAGAGCTGAAGCTGTGGTGGCTTTGGGCGGCCGTGATCCGCAGAACCTTGAAGAGCAGGCTCTGTGTTTGGTGGGAAAAGATATATTCCAGAAGCTCATTAAGGAGTATACAGAAAAACAATGGGGACGCAGCTGTAATGAACTGCCTGCATTTATCATTAAACGTTTGCCTGTTAGGCTCGTTTTTGATAATAACTATTTTAATGATAAGTATCAGGGCATTCCTATAGGCGGTTATAATAAGCTTGTCGAAGGGTTGCTGGATAGTGTGGAGTGTAAGACGGGGATTGATTTCTTTCATTCGGAATACAAGGATTGGAAGGAATATGCAGACCGATTGGTTTATACTGGTGCCATAGATGAGTATTTTGGTTATCGTTTGGGAAAGTTGGATTGGCGTACCGTTAGCTTTAAGAATCGAATAGAACGTATTCCTAATTATCAGGGAAATGCCGTAGTGAACTATACTTCGCATAACGAGCCTTATACCCGTGTCATCGAGCACAAACATTTCGAGATGTTTGGTCAGGAGATTTATACTTGCCCGAATACCGTAGTCAGTGAGGAATATTCCACAGAATATAAGGAGGGTATGGAACCATATTATCCTGTAAATGATGATCGGAATAACGCTCTAGCAGAAGCCTACCGGCAACTTGCTGACAAAGAAGATTGCGTTATTTTCGGTGGCAGGCTGGGACAATACAAATATTATGATATGGCACCTGTGATCGAACAGGTATTAGCACTGGAAATTCTATAATATGATTGAAATCAATAATTTATTAAATAAATGATTATCAGTAGAATATAAAGTGCTATCTTTTATCAAAGTCTGAAAACAGTTCTTCGATAATGTGAATTGTACCTAGACTATAAGATAATGATTAGATATTTATTATTATTGGTTTTATTTATATTCGTTAGCGCTATACAGACAAAGGCTCAGTATACCTATGGAACTACTGGGTTGCTGAATATGCCGACGGCTGACATGCAATGTGATAAGACATTCATGTGCGGTGGGTCCTATTTGGAAAAGCATACGAGTACAGCACGATGGTTTTATGACACATGGAACTATTATATCAATATAACAATATTCCCATGGATGGAGATAAGTTATAATATGGAGTTGCATAAAGCTATATATGAAGATTATGGTAATCAGAAAACGGATTATTGGGTTCCCCGGACTTATGGTAGGTTTGTTAATCAAGACCGTCAGTTCTGTGTGCGTCTACGGATATGGAAGGAAGGCTGGTGGAAATCATGGACACCGCAGGTAGTTGTCGGTTCGGATGACATCTCTTCGCATTCCTGGGGAGATACTGGTGGACGGTTTGAAGTGGCGGATAACCCGTCAAACGCCTTCAATAATAGATATTACATTGCTGTGACCAAGCATTGGAACTTTGATGGCTGGGGCGAATTGGGCACTCATTTTTCTTATCTCTATAACCGTCGTCTGATTATCCGCTAAATGGCTTTGCCGCAGGTATCAACTTTCAGTTTAAGTTATATGGGGAAGATTCCTTGTGGAAAAAGGCTGTCAATGGTCTGAATTTTATGATGGAAGCATATCCTGCCAACGGTCGAGGTTATCTTTATAAGGATAGTTTCGAACCACAGGCAAATCTAGACAGAGGATTTTCCATTGGGAAGCATGACATCAATGTAGGGATTACGTATACTATATGGAAAGATTATATTAGTCTTATAGGAGAACTGTATGGATGCAAGGACTTCTCTGGTGGTATCCAGTTTAAAGTTCACTTGAAATAATCTTTTTCAAGTAAGCACTCTATTGGGGTCATGGAATTGGGTTATTGAACAAATGATTTGGAATGAGAGGCTGATTTCTTTATTATGGTCAGTCTGCTGAACAATAATACTTTAGACCATTTCTTGGGAAATCCGCAAAGGTCATGATCTCCGCTATGCGATTGACAGCAATAAACTGAAGCACGAATTAGGATGGGAGCCTAGTTTGCAATTTGAAGAAGGAATAGAGAGAACGGTCCGTTGGTATTTGGACAATCAGGAATGGATGGATCATATTACCAGTGGCGAATATGAAAAATATTATGAGTCGATGTATAAGAACAGATAATGAGAATCCCAGTTGGGGATAATACGGCATACATCTTTAAACTTACCCCCCCACACCACTATGAAAGACAAATTAGCATCCTACAACCACCTGATCGAGACCTTTGTGATTGTCACCGAGACCTTTCTTTGCGGTCTGCTATTCCTGCTTTTCAGCAAGCTGTCCAATGAGATGCAGTGGGATAGCCTGCAGGTTGGTGGAATCACCGTTCTGCAAATCATGCTTACACTAATGTTATGTTACGCCCTTTGCGCCATCCATTCAGGAGTAGTGCTTCACCGGAGGAAAGTGCATTCCCTTCAGATATGGAAACGTGTGCTCGAGAATATGTTCCTGTTTGTCCTCCTGGGCGGTCTGGTCCTTTCTGTAGGAAACTATGCGGATATAGCCTCCCTGTTCATGCTGGAGTACCTTTTTCTCCTGTTTCTGTGTCTTGTTTCGTTCCGTTTCACTCTTCGTCTTCTCATCAGGCTTTACCGTATGAGCAAGAAACATACGCGTTTTTGTAGTACTGGTAGGAAGTACGGACAACAACCTGGAAATCTACCATGAGATGTCGGGCAGTGAAGATACAGGTTATTCGGTCGTGGGCTATTTTGACGGTCAGGCGAATCCTACTTTTCCGGTAGAATGTCCGTATTTGGGCCAGCCGGCGCAGGTACAGGAATATCTGGAGAAACATGATTATGTACATTACCTGTTCTGCTGCCTGCCCTCAAAAGACAGAGAGGTCATTGTTTCTCTGATTGATTACTGCGAGAACCATCTGGTACATTTCTTCAGTGTGCCCAATGTACGCAATTATCTCCACCACCGTATGTCGTTCAACATCATGGGGAACGTCCCTTACCTGGGCCTTCGCCCCGATCCCTTAAGTTGGCCGGGGAACCGCCTGCTGAAAAGAACCTTTGACATAGTAGTCTCATCGGTGTTCCTTTGTACGCTTTTTCCGGTTATTCTGATTGTGGTGGCGATAGTGACCGGATTGACCATGCCCGGCCCGCTGTTCTTCCGCCAGAAACGGAACGGGCTGAACGGCAGGGAGTTTTATTGTTACAAGTTCCGCAGTATGAAAGTAAATGCAGATGCCGACAGGATACAGGCCACAGAGCATGATCCCCGCAAGACTCGCTGGGGCAATATAATGCGTAAGACGAATATAGATGAGCTGCCCCAGTTTATCAATGTGCTGTTAGGAGATATGAGTATCGTGGGACCTCGTCCTCACATGCTTCTCCATACGCAGGAATATTCAAGGTTGATCAATAAATATATGGTGCGGCATTTTGTGAAACCGGGTATAACGGGATGGAGCCAGGTTACGGGTTTCCGTGGGGAAACGAAGGAACTAAAAGACATGGAGGGCCGTATCCGTGGTGATATCTGGTATTTGGAGCACTGGAGCTTCGGTCTGGACATTTACATCATGTACAGGACGGTGGCGAATGTCTTCCGTGGCGAGAAGAATGCCTATTAGTAAAACGGGCTGTTCTTAACGATCCTTCTCGATGAGGGTCCTTAGTAATTTAGCAGTTAAAAAACTTTGTTTTTGCAGCCTGTTATTTCCGTCTGCCGGCCGGAAATGGAACATAGCCGGCACTAATGTTAGATCAGAACCCTTGTCCTTTGTGAAAAGTGCAGGGGAAGCTCCGGGAACGAGAGCGCTTGTTCCCGGAGCTTTAATAATAAAGAAGATTATCCGATTAGGATTTATTCAGCTTTAAAAATAAACGCGGATTATACAATAACCCGTAACAGGAAGGATTTTTTATTTTCTGATATTATTATATTTACTCCTAAAGAATTTTTATCTATATGATAGTCTGTTTCGGTGTGTCGGTACCGGCCGGATGATCTTAGTAAAAAATTCCCTCTGCCAGTAGTATCACTCTCTACTTGAGAGCAGAAACGAACACTGGCAAAAGGAAACCTTGGAAAAAGAAATTACCTTTCCAAATATCCGAACACCCCTTCCGCGTCAAAACACGGACAAGCCTTCGGGATGCTTCCGCTCATATCCCTATGTCCCCTTATCCGGGCACCGGGAAAGAGCTTTGCCAGACGCATCAGCAACAAGGTAAGCTGTTCTGTCTGCTCTGCGGTCCGGGTGTCTGCCGGATGTCCGTCCGCATCCAGACCGCCCTCGTAGCAGATGCCGATGCTGCAACGGTTCCAGGGACGGCAGTGTGCCCCCACTTCCAGCAGTTTGCGGTGCTGGGTGATGGTGCCGTCGCGACGGATATAGAAGTGGTAACCTACAGTCCGGAAACCACGGGTCTTATGGTCACGAAGTAATTGCTCGGCAGTATAGTCTTTGTCACAACGTGTGGCGCTACAGTGGAGGATGAGGTATCGCACTGATTCGCGTCCTTGCATCAGCGGTCCGTCCTCTACGGTGAGAAGTTGGCGTTCGTTTTTCATTTCTTCCTCACCGATTATCATTGGGAATGTTTCTTGTATCATAATAAATTGAGAATTGGAAAATGTTGTGTTTGTTCTTTAGATGAGGGATGCGCAACTGGTAATGCCCAAAGCGGTGAGTGCCGCGATGGCTGCCTGGATAACTGCCCGGAGGATTTGTGTCCAGGTGATTTTCTTGGATTCGTGGTTGGATTCATTCATGGAAATATCTGTTTTTTGTCAGTTTAAAATGCGAATGGAACAAAAGGAGGTTACGGAACTGGCGGACGGACACGGGGGAGTGAAAGAAGAATCCGTGTCGCCCGTGTTCCATAATCACATCATGCTATCTCTGTGGAGCGGAACAAGCCGGTCAGCTATTTTCGTCTGCCGGTTCGCCGGAGGCGGCTGGAATGCGGGAGGCGTCAGCGTCGTCAGCGGCAATGCCGGCGGCAGAAGAATTGCCCGTCAGGTCTACCGTAGTCTTTCCGGCCTTCAATGCCTTCACTACTTCGGCGGCTGCCTTGCGCGTGGGAACCAGTTGGAATTCGGCATCTTGGCGCAGGTTGTTGAAACGGCGCCCGGAGCCCACAGTACGTTCACCTCGGTGATGTTCTCCACAGTGAACTCTGCCATCGAATGGGCGCCGAGGCTTCGGATACTGTTCGAAAATACGCCCAGATCGCCCATCTGTATCTGCTGTCCGTTCAACAACTGCTCGCGCAGGCAGTCCACGGCAAGAATAAGGATGGCTTGGATATCGGCGCGCGAGTATACACATCCGTGGCTGGCAATGTGGTAACAGAACTTGTCCAGTGTCATTACTTGTGAGTACTGGGCGTTGGCATACGCCTTCTTGGCCGCGTCTTTGTCGGTGGGGTTACCACGCATGCAGGTGCTGTAGTTGATCATGATAAATAGGGTTTTAAGAGATGAAAAATAAAAAATGAATTTCGTCAGTGAAGAGGGAGAATACTTTACTTTTCTTGCGGATTGCACGTAGGTAACGTGTAAGGCTGAAGGTTAGTAACGTATGGGGTTACATGTTAGTAACATGCTAGGCCGAAGGTTAGTAACGTATCGGCTCCCTCATTGTTGACATTGCAAAGATAGGTACTGTGAAATGCGTGCTGACGCTTTATGACACCTTGTGGCACTTTATGGCTTTCATCCTGTTCCAAAGAGCTTGCAGGGCTATCCGGGGCTGCCCAGATGCCGGTTGATCAGTGTCACTTGGCGGCTCGTGAAGACTTTTTGCGAGGTATGGTAACCCGTTGCGGATAACTCTTCCATCAAAGGGGGACAGCCGTTTATCCACCTCATCAGATGCCGGGTGGCTATCCGGGGATTTGAACCGGGAAAATAGAGCAGAGCCAGGCTACCTTTTGTCATGGATGGGAAATAAAGGAAATCTTTCATATTTATACATTTTAAATTCAGGAATCTTGCAAACTTGCAGAACTTGCACTCTCTCTCACACCCACACACGTACGTGTGTGCATGCGCGCGTTGAATTCGTATTCGCCACGCCCCACTTTGACCAGCTGTCCGCGTTCGGTCATACGTTTCAGCAGCGAGTCCACCGAGCCTGCCGGAACTCCTACCTGTTCTCCTTTGTCGATGGCTTCGTTGCGGGTGAAGCGCAGGGGAAGGCAGTCGAACAGGGTTTCGGGAGTCATGTTCGCCGATGGTGCGGTGGGGGTTCCTGCGGGCAGGAGCGAGAGAATGTGGCATGCATGGCGGTACAGAGGTTCCACCAGGGCCAGCACGGCATAAAAGTCGTCGGTGCGGATGGAGAGGTTGAATTGCGGTACGATTCCGTCTGCTATGTTTTCTTGTGGAATATGGGCCGACGGGGTCAGTCCGGGACAGTTCAGCAGGGTACGCACGATGTTTTCCTGTGGTTCACCGCTCCTTTCGCCTCCCGGCAGCAGGGATTCCAGAGAGCGCAGCAGGGCGATAATGCTTATGATGCGGAAGATATTGATGGCAATACGGGTTACGGCGCTTTTCATCTGGTTACCGTGAATGGCGGAGGCTCGTCCGAATACACGGGCAAAGTGGAAGTTGAATATCTCTTTTTGCTCGTGGGTGAGCTTCATGTTGATGTTGCTCACCGAAGCGGTGATGGCGTCCAGCACTTCTTTCCATTGTGCCCCCCATTCCAGGAAACGGGAGTCATAGTCTGTATCCGCTTCGTTGAACTGGTCTTCCCATTCTTCAATGGCAGGCATATAGTAGAACAGCTGGCGAGAGAACAATCCGTTTTCGGCCGATGGGATAAGGGGCTTGATTTGTGCAGGCGTGCCGCTGAGAAGTACGCAGAGGAACGTGACGTTACATTCGCGGTATTCGTGATTGGTGCGCCGGTTGTAGGCCAGCCGGTCATGGTCGAAACATTTCCGGAGGAGGTCGCTCCAGTGTCCGTGGTCGCCTCCAATGGCGGTGCTCACGGTGTCGGCCTCGGTTTCGCATATCAGTCCTACGCCTCCGGAGTCCATCAGGTTTTCCTGTATGCCTGTACCGGTATTGTCACCGGCTATGAGGAGCATTTTCAGCTGGGGCTGTTCGGGTTCGGGGGTATTTGCCTTTTCCTTCCCCAAAGTGTCCCATTTGGTCTTTTCCATGCGGTAGGTCTTTATTTTTTCCCGGTAGGTGTCCAGCAGCGCGTTGTGTATGGGTTCTGCCAAACGGCGTACCCAGGTCAGTGCACCTTTGCCGGAAGCGGGAGGCGCGGTGACGAATACTTGCAGACAGGGATACTTGTGCTTTCGTCCGTACACAAAACTTACCAGTTTGTTGAGGGTGCTTCCCAGCACGGTTGCCGCACCCAGCAGCAGGATATCCCGTTGGGCGGGAGAGTTACCGCAGTCTATGATTCCTTGCAGGAAGGCGGGCCAGCGGTAGTCGGGGAAAGAAGGAAGTCGGGCAGGGAGGATGGTCTTGGACACGCCGTCGGACAGGGGGGGAGGCTGGGTCCGTGAAAACGGCATCGGGCGGAGTCCCGTCGGAAGCATCCGGATGGGCATTATAGGATACGCGCGCACGTGTGTGGGTGTGGAGAGACTGCAAGTTCTGCAAGTTTGCAAGTTTCGGGTCCATTTTCACCCCGGCCACCTCTGCCAGATGGAAGACGGTTCCCAGGGAATTTCTGCCTGTTCCTTTGGTCAGGGCATGTCCGTACAGTTTGTCTGCTTCATCGTGGTGGTACTTTTCGGATATGCGGCAGATGCGGTGGAACCGGGTGCGTCCTTCTTCTCCGCAACTGTTGGCTATGGCAAAGGCCAGCGGCATATATTCCTGATAGGTGGGGGCCACATTGACTCCCGCTTGTTCGATGGCTGTTACCAGCTGTTCCAAGATAGAAATAGAATCGTTCATTTTTTAATATTTATGGTTATTGATTTTCGCTTCTCCGTCGTGCGACAGAAAACAGGCTCTGGACAAGTCGGCATTGGCCCTGTCCACTTTCAGCTCGTATTTCCATTCCAGATACTCCCATGCGGTGTGCAGGGCATTGTCGAAGGATTCTTCCACGCTCAGGAAAGGGTTTATGCGGTAAGGGATAAACAGTTTTACTCCCTGGTTTCCGGGGCTGACAAAGGAAAGTACGGGGTGCAGCACTTCATCGGCAAAGAGGCGGTCGCGCCACATTGCCGCTTCTTCGGTGGAAGCCAGTTTGTCAATATCTATGACAAAGAGGCCCGAAGGAACTTGCATGCATTGCTCTTTGCAGTAAGAGAAGATACCTGCCGGAGTGACATACGGTAAAAGGGTCTGTTTATTCTTTCGGAACACTTGCTTGTCTCCGAGTCCGGTTCTGACTTTACGCGTCAGTTCTTCCAGTTGCGGATTGGTGCTGATGTAGGTATGAAGCCCTGCCACACTGCATATACATGTGGGTATTTTATTGGTGACGGGTGCATTGAAAAATGACATGATGTATTCTTTCATAAAAGAAATTGATTTTGATTTATCTGCACAAATATACGGGTAGGGAATGACGTATGGAAATCGGTTCATAACCGTTTACTATCTGTTTACTATTGGTGCATGCTATTGATTATATATTGATAAAATATGGATTTTGATTAACGATCTGTTGATAATAATTAAAGAATAGAGAAAAGAAATAGTATATGAATGAAAAACCTGATATGATGATAAATATTTATGGCGGAAACAATCTGATTGCCCCTGTGGCGTCTTCCGCCATTCAGAACTTTTATGGCGACCGGGGTGATGAGGCCGCCGACCAACCGGAAGATTCTGAGAAAACGGAGAGTACAGAAAGTGTGACGGATGAGAAGCCGGCACAGGAGCCGGCGGAACTGTCGGATGATGAATTTTACGTATCGGTCTATATACCCGATATAAAGGTGATGAGGGCTTACAAGATACTTTTGGGAGAGTGTACCACGGCACGCGAACTGGCGGTGGTGGTAGGAAAGATGCTGGCCGATGAGAACTGTAGGAATGTAGACAAACACACGGTGGTGAAAGCGGCTTTCATCAAGTCGTTGCTACCTTTTGCCAAACGGCTTGTGTCGGGCGGTACGATAGCCAATATACGGGCGCAGATTAATAATATGCTGGCTAGTAAATAATTTTTTCAGTTATCCTCTTACTCCATTGGCACGTTAGCAAATCGGCAAATTATTTATGTTGCGGGATTATCAGATAGAGATGAAAACACGTCTGATGGAAGCGTGGAAAGCTCACCGGAGTGTGATGGTGCAGATGCCTACCGGTACGGGCAAGACACATTTGCTGGCATCTGTGGTCAGTGAGTTCGTGTCTTCTGCCGGCAGCGGGGTATGGCTTATTGCCCATCGTAGGGAACTGGTGGCGCAAATGGAGGAAACGCTGGCTAAATATGGTATCCGGAGGGAGGATACTCCGGTCAGGGTGATGTCTGTCCAATGGCTGTCCCGGCACTGGAATGAGGCGGGTGATGCTCCGGGACTGATTGTGATAGACGAGGCTCATCATGCCTTGGCTGCTTCTTACACGGAGATGTGGAAGCGTTATCCTGCCGCAAAGAAACTGGGTGTGACTGCCACACCTTGCCGCCTGAACCGTAGGGGGTTCACGGAACTGTTCGAGGTACTGGTTACTTCGTGGAGTATTGCCGAGTTTATTGAAAAAGGTGTGTTGTCTGTGTTCGATTATGTATCCATCCGTCCCGGCAGCGAGGAGCAGCGGCTCATTGACGGTCTGGAGAAACGGGGGGCCGATGGGGATTATCAGGTGAAAGAGATGGATGCGGTACTGAACAGGCGTCCCGGTATCGAGCGCCTGTACCGCAGTGTCAGGCAGTTTGCTTCCGGCAAGAAGGGGATGGTGTATGCCATCAGCATTGAACATGCCCGGCGGATAGCGGAGTATTACAGCAGGCGGGGAGTGAATGCGGTGGCTGTGGACAGCAAGACTCCTGCTATGGAGCGTAAGCGGATGGTGGAGGAGTTCAGACATGGAAAAATCGAGGTGCTGGTGAATGTGGATGTATTCAGCGAGGGGTTCGACTGTCCCGATGTGGAGTTTGTACAACTGGCCCGTCCTACTTTGTCACTGGCTAAATATTTGCAGCAGGTAGGGCGCGGATTGCGGAGATCGGAGGGCAAGGAGGCGTGTATGCTGATAGACAATGTGGGGCTGTACCGCATTTTCGGGCTTCCTACACAGCGATGGAACTGGGATGCTATGTTCCGGGGACGGATGGCGGGAAAGGGGAGTTTGCCCGGACGGATGAACTGTGATGCTTCCGTTACCGCTTTTCCGGTGGTGGAAAGGCCGGCTGAAGCCGGTGGGGACTTGGTGGAGGTTATGGAGCACGGGCGTTTGCTTTCTTCCATCAGAGAGCAGGCTTTGCCGGATGAGAAGGAGCAGTCACCGTCATGCAGGCTGAGGGCATTTGTAGATAAGGAAACAGGTCTTTGGGGATTGGAAAAGGGAGATGAGATGCTGCCGGACGCTTCGTTTAAAGAGGTTTTGAGTATCAAAGGACGTTTTGCCGTGGGGAGGCTTCGGAACGGGTGTGTCCGGGTACTGGATGATACGGGGGCTTTGGTGGCCGAACCGGGGCATTGCCGTGAGGTGAGGTTTCTGAAAGATGATTTGTTGCAAGTCCGTCATGCCGGGAATTCGGTGTCTTATGTGGATTTACGGAACGGCCGGTGTTATTCTGTCCGCCCGCGTGTCCTCAGATACGGGAGCATAGAATTGTTACAGGCGAACCGTACTTATTACAGCAGGACAAGGCAGGTGTATGCCAATACATGCGGGTTGCCTTCTTCGTCCATCGTGTGGATGGGGTTTTATGTGAAGATGTACGATGGCAGAGTGCCTTCCCGATGCCGCCGCATGGAAGATGGAGGCTTTTGTTGTGAACCGCAGGTTTGTCTGTTGGAGGGGGATGAGGAGCGTGCTTATTACCTGAGCGGACGGTTGCCGGATCAAAGTATTGTGGTGATGGATGAGGAGGGACGGTATTATCATGTGGAGAAAGGGCATGGAAAGCGTTATGTGGCCTGTAACCGTCCGTCGGACCGGAGTGAGGATTTTGATGAGGCGGTGGCATTGCTCCGAAGACAGGCGGACGAGCGTGTGGAGAAACGCTTGCGTGAGGAGAAGTGCGAGTATGAACGGAAACGGCAGCGTATAATCAGCAGGAGTGTGGAGGCCGTACCTTTTCAAATAGGAGTGAAATGGGGGCTGAGGACAGCGGAGCGGATTTTGATTCCACCTGTCTATCGGAGGATATTGCATCCGGTGGGTGGTTATTGCGCCTATCAGGACAGCTCCTGCCAGTGGGGGGTACTGGCTGTAGACGGAAGGATCATTATCCGGGCCCGGTATATGGAGGTGGAGATAGACAGGGATGGAACGGCGCGTCTTACTTTGGTTCCGGGGAAGATGGAAACGGTGAAGCTGACGGACTGATAGGATAAAAAGCAGGGGATAACTTTTTGTCAAACCGATATTTGGCGATGGAATACGTGTCATTATGAAAAGTTTTGTAACTTTGCATCCGATTTTTAAAAAGGAGATATTGATATGGAATTACCTGATGACCCGATGATGCTTTTCAGCATGGTGAATATGAAACTTCGTGACTGCTATCATTCGCTGGACGAGCTTTGTGATGATATGAATGTAGACAAGGAGCTGTTGGTGAAAAAACTGAAGGCGGCCGGATTTGAGTATAGTAAGGAAAACAACAAGTTTTGGTAGATAGAGGGATCAGCCCGTTCCGGAAGAATGTGTGGAACGGGCTGATTTTTTATTGAGGTACCTATTGATTATTTTTGTATAAGTCCTGTTTCCGGTATTGCAACAGGGATGTTCCGGTATGCCGCTTGAAGAAACGTCTTAAGGTGGCAAGATTGGCAAACCGGGTTCTTTGAACGATTTCCTGTATGCTGATGGATGGATTCTCCAATAGTGCGTAAATCTCTTGCAGGGTATAATGTATAATCCATTCTTTGGGGGATTTTCCGCTTACCAGGGTCAAGGCTTCAGTCAGGTATTTGGAGGAAACATGCAACTTTTCGGCATAGAACGCCACTTCTTTGTTTTCTTTGTAATGCTTTAACAGCAAATCCAGAAAAAAGTATCCGATTTCTTCTTTATGCAAGGTGGTGACTTTATGTTCTTTTACCGTGCTGTAATAGTCTGCATAAAGTTCCAGAAAAGGTAATTTCAGCAGATTGGTAATAGATTCTTTTGTAAATAAATAAGTTGGAGAAGTAGCTCTGTTGTATAGTAACCGGAAATAGAGGGAGAACTGTTCCGCTTTCTCTTGGGATAGCGAATAGATGCAGTGGGTTTGGGTGTAGGTATGAAAATCGGTCGGAAAAACGTTTGATACTTCCATTGATCACGTCATAAAAAAGGGCATTTGAAAAAGTACAATAATCGATGGTGAAAGTCAGACTGGATTTTATAAATGAAACCAAGAATCCCGGCATGAAAATAAGAATGTCGTTTGCACAAATAACATATTTCCGGAGACCAATCTGGATCTCGGCATTCCCTTCAGTACACATACCCAAAACTCCTTCCGGCAGATAAGAGGGGTATTTGCTGAAAGGCACTGTGTGCGCATCCATATAAATACTGAAATCTTGATCGGACAGTCCTTCTTTGGTATCCTGTGGTTTTGGGGTATTATATAACATACTTTGTATCAGCTCTAGGTTCACAAAATTAGAATTTAATGATACATTCCGCCGGAAGTAGTGGACATAAGGGAAAATAAAACGGAAAAAAACTACGTGTATTTGATTTTTTTAATATAATGATAGGAGAACAATTTTAGCTTCCCGTAAGTTGTAGGAGAACACGGAAAATTATTCTTTTTTACAGAAAGAAGGGTGAATTCAAAAAGATCGTTTGATTTGTTTTTGAATTCACCCTTTATGAATGGAGCGGAGTTATTTTTGCGCCAGTAATTTGGCTATGGCACGGTCGGGTTTCCCGGTTTCTGTCAGGGGAAGTTTGAATACCGGAACAAAACGTTTGGGACGCCAGTAGGGAGGTAATTGATGTGTGCAGGTCTGTTCTATGTCGTCGGGCAGTTGCCCTTCGGCAAGCAGCACAATGATTTCTCCGAATTTTTCGTCGGGAGCGGAGGTGATCAAGAAAGGAACGGACAGGTGTTCTTTCAATGCGGCCTCTACTTGTTCTATCTGCACTTTCACTCCTCCGGTATTGATCGTATTGTCTTTTCTGCCTAGAATGCGGAATTGGTTCTGTCCGTTTATCTCGGCTATGTCATTGGTCACCAGTTCTTTTCCGCAAATTTCGGGAGCGTATATCACCAAGGTGTTTTCTTTACTCAGACGGATCTGTATGCTCTCGAAAGGGGTGTACCAGTCTGAAGCTTCAGGACCGTTCAGTCTGCGTAGGGCAATGTGTGATAAGGTTTCGGTCATGCCGTAAGTAGACCATACGGCATGGGGGAAATCTTTTAACGCAGCGTTCAATTGGGAGTCGATAGGACCACCTCCGATAATGAGGTGCCTGATTTGTTGCAATATCGCTCTCTCTTCGGGAACTTGCAGTGAGTTATAGACTTGCATGGGGATCATGGCGGCAAAGACGGGGGCTTTTGTCAGGTCTTTTAAAGGATGCCCGGATGGAGTGACAGGCAGCAAGTCCAGTCCCGCTACCAAGGCACGTACTACCACCATTTTTCCGGCAATGTATTGCAAGGGCATACAAAGCAGGGCGGAATCTTCTTTTTGCAGTCCGAGGAAGGAACAGGTGAGGCAGGCGCTTTCCATCATGCGTTCTTTTTCTACATACAGTTCCTTGGGTTTGCCGGTGGAGCCTGAAGTATGTACCGGCAGGGTGTCTGCCGGGTCAAACCATTCGGAAAGAAAGGAGAAAAGTTCCTGCCGGAAGCTTCGGTTGTCGGCAGGGATATTCATTCTTACCATTTCAATTTCCCAGTTGGAGTAGGGGATGCTTTCTATCAGAATGGTCTGTTTGTTTCTATTAGTGCAGAATTTTGTCATTGTTTCAGCCAGTTTAGTAAGTCGGGTTCTTGTTCTTCGGGGTGGAACCAAAGGCAGTCCCCTTCGATGTGAAGCGGATAGTCTATATTGTCGGTAAACAGCAAGCCGGTACCTAGTCCTTGGGGGAGGGCGGGCTGCAAGGTGGCACACCATTGTGCGATGGCATTCAGTCCGATATTGGACTCCAGAGCGGAAGTGACCCATGAGCCGATGCCTCTTTCAGCCGCCAGTTCCATCCATTCTTCGGAGCCGCTGATTCCTCCGTGCAGAGAAGGTTTCAGGATAATGTACTGAGGACGGATGGTTTCCAGCAATTCTATTTTCCGGTCGCGCCGGTTGATGCCTATCAGCTCTTCATCCAGTGCAATGGGAAAGGGGGTGGCGGCACAGAGCCGGGCCATTTCATTCCATTGCCCCGCACGGATGGGCTGTTCGATGGAATGGAGCTGGAATTCGGAAAGACGATGTAACTTTTCGAGGGCATCGGCAGGAGAGAAAGCACCGTTGGCATCTACACGCAGTTCGATTTGGGCTGGGGTGAAATGCCGGCGGATGTGCGCCAGCAGCTCCAGTTCCTTTTCAAAGTCGATGGCGCCTATTTTGAGTTTGATGCAGCGGAAGCCTTGCTGCATCTTTTCCCCGATGCGCCGGTACATCTCGTCAAAGTTTCCCATCCAGATGAGTCCGTTGATGGGGATGCCCTCTTTGCCTTTGCTGAACGGGGTGTGCCAGAATTGCAGGCTGCGTGCCCGGAAATGCAGCAGGGCGGTTTCCATTCCGAACAGGATGGACGGATAGGGAAGCAAGGCTTCCCGGTCTATTTCCTCGTTCTTTTCCAGGTTCTTGCAGGCAGTAGCCAACACCTCGTCGTATGAGGGGATATCGTCACAACTCAGGGCAGGGAGAGGGGCACATTCACCCACGCCATAGTGGCGGCTGCCGGTGTCGGTGAGGAGGATGTACCATACATTCCGGGTGGTATATACTCCTCTGGAAGTACCTGCCGGTTGCTTGAAGTGTAATTGTTTTTTTATAATTCGGGTTTGGAACATTCTTATTAGTGATTAGTGGTTAATGGGAAGCAAGGAGGACTATTGGGTTGTCCTCCACCGGAAAATGAACCACTGGTTATGGGAACTTCGGATAATCCTGGAACCGTGGCTTGCGTTTTTCCAAAAATGCCTTTCCTCCTTCCTGTGCTTCCTCTGTCATGTAATACAGCATGGTGGCATCTCCGGCAAGTTCTTGTATGCCGGCTTGTCCGTCCAGTTCGGCATTCAGTCCGGCTTTGATCATACGAAGAGCTAGCGGGCTGTGCTCCATCATCTTTTCTGCCCATGCCACGGTTTCGTCTTCCAGGCGGTCGAAAGGAACGACTGTATTGACCAATCCCATTTCCAGTGCTTCCTGTGCGGAGTATTGACGGCAAAGGAACCATATTTCACGGGCTTTCTTCTGCCCTACGATGCGTGCCAGATAGGAAGAGCCGAATCCGGCGTCGAAGCTGCCTACCTTGGGACCTGTCTGTCCGAAAATGGCATTCTCTGAGGCAATGGTCAGATCGCATACCACATGCAGCACATGACCGCCGCCGATGGCGTAACCGTTTACCATGGCGATGACCGGTTTAGGCAGTGACCGGATTTGTTTTTGTACGTCCAGCACATTCAGACGGGGAACTCCATCTGTGCCGATATAGCCGCCATGCCCCTTTACGTGCATATCTCCCCCGCTGCAGAAGGCTTTGTCGCCTGCTCCGGTCAGAACCACTACATTGATATCCTGGCACTCGCGGCAGTAATACAGGGCGTCGCTGATTTCCGAAGTGGTGGTGGGGGTGAACGCGTTGCGGTAACGCGGACGGTTGATGGTGATTTTCGCTATTCCGTTGTAAAAGTCAAACAGAATATCCTGATATTCTTTGATGGTTTTCCATTCTCTTGTTTCCATTATTCATTTTTATTTTTAAGTCCGTGATAATATTCTCTTAACAGGGTGGTGTCTTTTTCCTTGTCGGTAAACACCTCCAGCAGCATGGGTTGCATCCGTGTCTCGGATGAGGTGAATGGCTGCATCGCTTCTTCCAGCTCTTCTTCTCCGGTCACTTTCATGTAAATAAAGCCGCGTTCTTCCGCCCAGCCTTTGGCGGTGGTGTAATGCTCGGCTGTGATAAACTCCCTGGAACGGCTTGATTTGTCCATTCCAGGCAGGGTGTGGAATATTTCTCCTCCTTCGTTATTCAGTAACAGGATGCGGATGTTGGCACCGTAATTTTGATTCCACAGTGCGTTCATGTCATAGAAGAAGCTCAAGTCGCCTATGATGATGAAATTCAGCTTGCTGGAAGCGGCGGCATAACCGATGGCGGTGGACAGGGAGCCTTCTATGCCGTTCACTCCCCGGTTGCAACAGATTTCCACCTGGGGAGGAACTGTAAATAACTGTGCATAGCGCACGGTGGAGCTGTTTGCCAGATGCAGGGCACAGGGTTCGGGCAATGCCCGGATGAGTTTTCCGATAACGGAGATTTCGGAATAAGCAAGGTCCGGCATCGGAATGTTTTTGCAATAGTTTTCCCACATCAGCGGATAATGGGTAGGTTTGTTGTCCAGCAGGAAAGCTATTTTTTCCAAGAACTCAAACGGATCCATCTCGATGACGGTGGTCAGGCAACCGTATAAATCGGCTATCTTCCCGTCGGCGGCAACATGCCAGTGTTCGCGCGGGGGATGATTGCGCAGGTATTTCTTCAATTGTTTGGATACGATGTGTCCGCCGTAGGTATCAGTATTTCGGGGGCCATGTCTTCCTGGCGTTCCGGTGTCATGGAATAAACGGCGGCGTCGAAATTCTTGATAGGAATGCCGGGGATGGTCTGGTTGCCCAGATGTTCCGTCAGCCAGGCGAAATGTTTATAAAGCGGTTTCACATATTTTTTCTCGAACAGGTAAATCAGATTCATCTGGCCTACCACGACCATGCGCTTGTTGTACTTGTTCAGCCGTTCGATCAGTTCCTTATAGTCACGGTCGTACACGCTCAGTCCCTGATAACGGGTGATGACACGTACTTCGGGAAGTGTTTTGGCGGTGAAGCGGTAAATGGGTTCGGAAATGGGTACATTGATATGTACAGGCCCTTTGCCGTGGTGGGTGGTTTCCAGTATGGCTTCGTTGATAAGGCGGTTGCAAAACCATTCGTCTTCCTCAGTATGTACTTCGGGCAGGTTGACAGACATCTTGACTAACGTTCCGAACACATGGGGCTGGGGCAGGGTTTGTCCGTCCATTTGTCCTATCCAGGCAGCGGGGCGGTCGGCGGAAATGACAATCAGAGGTACTTGTTGGTAAAAGGCTTCGGCTACGGCAGGGTGCAGGTTCAGCAGGGCCGAACCGGAAGTGCAGCATACTGCGGCAGGGCCTCCCCCTTGTAAAGATAGGCCGATGGCAAAAAAACCGGCACTGCGTTCATCGGTTACAGAATAACAAGTGAAGTCCTCTATATTGGCCAGAGTATGTACGATGGCAGCATTACGGCTGCCGGGACAAAGCACTATTTTCCGCACACCGTGCGCTTTGAGAAGTGCCACCAACTGAAGTATGTTCTTTTTGTCTGAATACATTATTCTTCTACTTTAATTGTTTCCATTTATTTACTTATAAAGTCAGGATGAAGGATGCTCCGTATCGTATTCATCTTGTCTCCCGTTTCCATCCATTCCGATTCTACTTCCGAGGAAGCCAGTATTCCTCCTCCTGCATACAGGATGGCTTCACCCGGCTTTATTTCCATGCAGCGCAGATTGACGTAGATATCGGTATGCCCCTCTGTATCCAGCCAGCCGGTGAATCCGGAATAATAACTGCGGTCGTACCCTTCATTGTCCGGAATAAACCGGAAAGCCTCCTCTTTGGGCAGGCCGCAGACGGCGGGAGTGGGATGGAGTTCTTGCAATAAATCGCCTATATGGTCTGTATTTTTCAACAAGAAATAAAAATCGGTCTTGAGGTGTACCAATTGTCCGGCACGGGCGGTATAAGGACCTTTTTCCGTCATCTTGTTGCCGAATCTTTTGGCGATCCGGCGGATGTAATCAGCCACATAGCCCTGCTCTTCCCGGTTCTTCCTGTCCCAGTCTGTCGGCATCACTTCGTTCTGCATCGGCATGGTACCGGCCAGGGCCACGGTGTGCCATTCTTTGCCGTGTCCGCTTAATAAGATTTCCGGTGTGCTGCCCAGCCAGGTTCCGGAAGCAGGGGTGTGGCATAGGTAAATCATCATGCGCGGATAGTTGTTGCAGGCCCGGACAAAAGCGCCGAGTGGTGAAAAATCATCTCCGATATGTCTGGCGGAAGAACGTGACAGAACCAGTTTCTGGAACCGCTTCTCTTGTAAGGGAGTGATGAAACGCCCGAATGCGCGGGTATATTGTTCTTTATCCGTTTCTTCGGAAACAAAAGGGGAGAGTTCACTCTGCCGGCTTTTGCAGGTGAGCAGGGCATCCGCACATTCCAGTGAAGACAGTGCTTCGCTGATTTCGCTCCAGTCGTATGCGGTGACATCCGGACGGATAAGTACCAAGGGATGTTCCTCCGATATCCGGAAAGGAGCCATGACAAATCCTTTCTTTCCATTCAGTTCCTGAATGTCCGCTAATTGTTCCACATCGCCCGAGGTTTGCAATACCAGGTAGCATTCGTCTGTCCAAGGTAACCGGTAGAGGGCGAAACCGAGGCGGCTGTGTGTCAGGCAATCCAATAATTTTTGCGTATGTATATCTGGTAGATTCATTTCTTTTTCAGTATGAAATTAACGACACGAACAGTAGAAACCAGTTGTCCTTGTGGAGTGGTGATATCTATATTCCATATATGCGAGGATCTGCCGCGGTGAATCAGTTTGCCGGTGGCGAATACTTTGCCTCCGACGGGCACGGCCGACAGATGATTTCCACTTACTTGTACTCCGCAGGCATATTCGTCTTCCCGGCATAGCGACGTAGAGCCATGCCCTGCCACAATCTCGGCCAGAGCCAGTGACGCGCCGCCGTTCAACATACCAAAGGGTTGTGAAGTACGATGGTCTACAGGCATTTCGGCATGTACCGCATCCTCGGTGGAGGGTAGAAACCGGATACCCAGATGTTCCGCCATCGAATTCGAATAATCAGGTTTGCAGGTTGTTTCTTCCATCATTTGTATGTCTGTTCTTTTCTATAGGGCTACAAAAATACATAAATTTTAGATGAAAATGTCGTTCATGTTGTTCTTTTAAGAACAAAAACATTCGGGGTTTGTTTCTATTATCGGAATATATTTTTTATTTTGCAAAAAGAACTTGTACAAATGCAACAACGAATGAATAAAACAATAATTTAATACTTATGCTCATTACGATTATTATCCTTGTACTGTCCGCAGTATTTTTTGTAAATGGCAAGATACGGTCGGATCTTGTGGCTCTTTGTGCTTTAGTGGCTTTGTTGATTTTTCAGATATTGACTCCTGACGAGGCTTTGTCCGGATTCTCCAATTCGGTCGTCATTATGATGGTGGGGCTGTTTGTGGTTGGCGGAGCGATTTTCCAGACAGGACTTGCCAAAATGATCAGTTCACACATTCTGAAATTAGCGGGTAAGAGTGAATTGAAATTATTCTTGCTTGTAATGTTGGTGACTTCTGCCATCGGGGCTTTTGTGAGCAATACAGGTACGGTGGCTCTGATGTTGCCTATCGTGGTCAGTCTGGCAGTCAGTGCCAACATGAATCCCAGTCGTCTGCTTATGCCGTTGGCGTTTGCCAGCAGTATGGGAGGTATGATGACACTGATTGGTACGCCGCCCAACCTTGTTATTCAAAATGCGTTGACTTCGGCCGGTTTTCCTCCGCTTTCGTTCTTCTCTTTTTTCCCGGTAGGGATTATTTGTGTGGCAGTGGGTACTTTGGTGTTGCTTCCGCTCAGTAAATGGTTTCTTTCGAAACGGGGGAAAAACGGGGAAGACAATGTTCATTCGGGCAAATCCCTGAAACAGTTGGTGAAGGAATACGGGCTATCCAGTAATTTGTTCCGGTTGAGGGTGGTGGGTGACTCCCGGCTGCATGGAAAGACGATTATAGAGTTGGATATCCGGCGCAAGTATGGATTGAATATACTGGAGGTGCGTCGTGGGGATATGTCACAACACCGCTTCCTGAAAACAATTACTCAGAAGTTGGCCGATCCCGGTACGGTTCTTCAGAAAGAGGATATTCTGTATGTGACGGGGGATTTTGAGAAAATAAAGTTGTTTGCCGAAGATTATCTGCTGGAGATGCTGGACGAGCATACTACCGAAGAAGCGAAAAACTCAGCCAATTCATTGGATTTTTATGACATAGGTATTGCTGAAATCGTTTTGATGCCTTCCTCCAATCTGATAAACCAGACGATAAAGGGGGCGGGCTTTCGTGACAAGTTTAATGTGAATGTACTGGGTATCCGCCGGAAGAAGGAATATTTGTTGCAGGACTTGGGCAATGAGCGGATTCATAGCGGGGATGTGTTGCTGGTGCAGGGTACATGGAACAATATCGCCCGGCTGAGCAAGGAGGATGCCGACTGGGTGGTACTGGGACAACCGCTGGCCGAGGCTGCAAAGGTCACGCTGGATTACAAAGCACCGGTAGCTGCCGTTATCATGGTGCTGATGGTGGCAATGATGGTGTTCGACTTCATTCCGGTAGCTCCGGTGACGGCAGTGATGATTGCGGGTATCCTGATGGTACTGACAGGATGTTTCCGCAATGTGGAGGCGGCTTACAAAACCATTAACTGGGAAAGCATCGTACTCATTGCGGCCATGCTGCCTATGTCGCTGGCATTGGAAAAGACAGGGGCTTCCGAATACATTTCGAACAGTCTGGTCAGTGAACTGGGAACATACGGACCGTTGGCGCTGATGGCAGGTATTTATTTCACTACTTCCCTGATGACGATGTTTATCAGCAACACGGCTACCGCAGTGCTTCTGGCTCCTATCGCGATGCAAAGTGCAACACAGATAGGGGTAAGTCCCGTACCTTTTCTCTTTGCGGTGACACTGGGGGCAAGTATGTGTTTCGCTTCTCCATTCTCCACTCCGCCCAATGCGCTGGTGATGCCCGCCGGACAATATACCTTTATGGATTATGTAAAGGTAGGGCTGCCGTTGCAGATTATTATGGGCATTGTCATGGTGCTGGTACTTCCTTTGCTGTTTCCTTTTTAAGTTGTTTATAATATATGATGCCGATGACGTCCGCTATAAACCATCCGATAGGAATAGACCACCAGATTCCGATGACCCCGATGGCAGGAATGCCGGCAAGCCAATAGGAAAGGGCTACACGGGTTCCCAACGATACCACTGTGAGCACTACGGACATTCCCGGCATACGGATGGCCCGATAATATCCGTATAACAGGAACAAAATCCCGATTCCGCAATAAAACGCTCCCTCGATGCGTAAATAACTGATACCGATGTTCAGAATTTCCGTTTCGTGGGGGCGGACAAAAATCAGCATCAATGGTTTGGCGAATAAAAAGACCAGAATGGAAATGACCAGAGAGAAGAGAACGGTGGTAATCAAGGCACTTTTCACTCCTTTGCGGATCCGTTCCTCTTTTCTCGCTCCGAAGTTCTGGGCAATAAAGGTGGAAAAGGCATTTCCGAATTCCTGTACCGGCATATAGGCGAACGAGTCTATTTTTATTGCTGCCGCAAAGGCGGCCATGACTACAGTGCCAAAACTATTGACCAATCCTTGTACCATCAGAATGCCCAGATTCATCACCGACTGTTGTACACAGGTCAGTGCGGAGAACGAAGTGATCTCTTTCAGGCAGTGACGGTCGAAATGCAGGTCGTTGCGGTGTAATCTCAGTTCGGGGTATTTCACGTAGGCATATCCCATAATTCCCAAAGCGGATACTCCCTGTGCGGCTACCGTGGCGATGGCTGCTCCCTTGATTCCCCAATCCAACTGCAAGATAAAGAATAAATCCAGCCCGATGTTCAGTACAACGGAAACCGCCAGAAACCAAAGAGGAGTAACGGCATCTCCTATGGCACGCAGTAATGCCGCATAGAAATTATAGATAAAGGTAAAGCCGATTCCCCAAAAGATAATCCACAAGTAATCATACATCATGCCATAAATATCTTTGGGAATCTGCAATAACCTGAGAATGGGATGAATCCAGACGAAAGCCGCTATATTTAGAATCAATGTTACTGTACCGATCAGCAGGGCGGATACATAGATGTTACGGCGTAGGGAATCCGTTCGTCCGGCTCCATATTGCAAGGAAAAAACGGTTCCGCTTCCCATGGACAATCCCAGCAGGATGGAAATGAGGAAAACCATCAGCGTATAGGCGGAACCGACGGCAGCCAATGCGCCGGAACCTATACATTGTCCTACAATCAGCGTGTCGGCTATATTGTAACACTGTTGTAGCAGTGAGCCTATAATCATAGGTAAGGTAAAACGTAGCAGAGTGCCGGTGATACCTCCCTGCGTCAAGTCTATTTTAGATAACATGATGCGTGTCTGTTCGATTCAATTTCTTATTTATTTTGAAATTTATTGCGAAGGTAGGGAATAAAATATCAAACAACAATAAAGATTGTCTATTTAATACCCGGAATGTTCTTTCTCCTTAAAAAGAGTTAACTTGATAATATTTTCCATAGGAAACTTTTTATTATAAGAAATATCATGTATGTTTGCATAAAGTTTCCATTGGAAAATATTAAATCAAATAAAATAGTTTAATTATGAAGTATATAGTAATAGGAGGCGTAGCAGGAGGTGCAACTGCTGCCGCACGTATCAGAAGAAACACGGAACAGGCGGAAATCATTTTGTTCGAGAAGGGAGAATACATTTCGTATGCCAATTGTGGTCTACCTTATTATATAGGAGGTGTGATTGCGGAGCGGGAAAAATTGTTTGTACAGACTCCGGAGGCTTTCGGGAAACGTTTTAACATAGATGTGCGTACCCGGTCCGAGGTAATAGCCATCCATTCTGCCGAGAAAACAGTGGATATTCGTACTTCCGACGGGAAAACTTATACGGAGAGTTATGACAAATTATTGCTTTCTCCGGGTGCGTCGCCTGTTCGTCCTCCCTTGCCGGGCATTGACAATGAAGGGATTTTTACCCTACGTAATGTGAATGATACCGATGCTATCAAGAGTTACTTGCAGCAGCATAAGGTGAAACGGGCGGTAATCATCGGGGCCGGATTCATCGGGTTGGAGATGGCGGAGAATCTGCAGGAAGCCGGTGCGGAAGTGGCGGTTGTAGAGATGGCAAATCAGGTCATGGCTCCTATTGATTTCTCTATGGCTTCTTTGGTGCACGAGCACTTGTTGCAGAAAGGAGTACATCTCTATCTGGAAAAGGCGGTGGCTTCTTTCGAACGCACGGTCAACGGACTGGAGGTTGTTTTCAAATCGGGCGAAAGGCTGCCTGCCGATATGGTGTTGTTATCCATCGGGGTACGTCCCAATACCTCATTGGCGATAGAGGCTGGACTGGAGATAGGGGAGATGCGCGGTATTAAGGTTAATGATTACTTGCAGACTTCCAACGAGCATATTTATGCGGTGGGCGATGCTATCGAGTTCCGTCATCCACTGACTGATAGACCGTGGTTGAATTATCTGGCAGGTCCGGCCAACCGTCAGGCGCGTATTGTGGCAGATAACATGGTCTTTGGAAATAAGGTTACATACGAAGGGGCTGTCGGTACTTCCATTGCCAAAGTTTTTGATATGACTGTCGCTGCTTCGGGCCTTCCGGCAAAACGGTTGAAACAGGCAGGCATTGATTATTTGTCGGCAACCATCCATTCCGGTTCCCATGCGGGATATTATCCTGATGCTTTACAGATGTCCATTAAAATAACTTTCTCTCCTGTGAATGGGAAATTACTCGGAGCGCAGATTGTGGGGTATAACGGAGTGGACAAACGTATTGACGAATTCTCGCAAGTGATTAAGCATAACGGAACTGTTTATGACTTGATGGCTTTGGAGCAGGCATATGCTCCTCCTTTCTCTTCGGCTAAAGATCCTGTAGCAGTAGCCGGATATGTAGCCGGAAATATACTGAGCGGAAAGATGAAGCCTCTTTATTGGCGCGAATTACAGGCTGCCGATTTGAGTAAAGTTACGTTGGTTGATGTCCGTACTCCCGATGAATTTGCACTCGGTGCTTTGAAAGGGGCTGTCAATATTCCTTTGGATGATATGCGCGAAAGGATGGAAGAGATTCCTCAGGATAAGCCGGTCTATTTGTATTGTGGAGTAGGGTTGAGAGGGTATTTGGCTTCTAATATATTGTTACAGAATGGTTTTGGGGAAGTAAAGAATTTAATAGGAGGTTTAAAACTGTATAAAGCGGCAACGGCTCCTCTGCCCGAGCCGGAGGAGTTTTCAAATTCTGGCTCTTCAAGTTCTGATTCTTCAAAAGTTGATCATTCTGAACACAGTAAAGATTCTGCTGGAGCTTATACTATTGCCTCTTCCGTCATTCCTTCTATGAAAGCAATAAAAGTGGATGCTTGTGGCATATCTTGTCCCGGTCCTATCATGAAACTGAAGAAGAGTATGGAAGAACTGGCGGACGGCGAACGTTTGGAAATTGTCGCTACAGATGCCGGTTTTCCCCGCGATGCCGAGGCATGGTGTCAAACTACCGGAAACCGTTTTGTTTCAGTAAATTCAGGAGCAGGAAAGTATCAGGTAATTGTTGAGAAAAATACTCCGCAATCTTCTTCCTCGGAAGTTTGCCGGGAGGATAAAGGGAAAACTTTTATTCTGTTCAGTGATGACCTGGACAAAGTTTTAGCTACTTTTGTACTCGCAAACGGTGCGGCGGCTACGGGAAAGAAGGTAACCATCTTCTTTACTTTCTGGGGGCTGAATGCCATCAAGAAGCTGGACAAACCTGTGGTGAAGAAAGATATCTGGGGGAAGATGTTCGGCATGATGCTGCCTTCCAGTTCTTTAAAGTTGAAGTTGTCTAAAATGAATATGGGCGGAATGGGAGCTAGGATGATGCGATATATTATGAATAAGAAAAATATCGATTCATTGGAATCTCTGCGTACTCAAGCCATTCAGAACGGAGTGGAATTTATTGCTTGCCAGATGTCAATGGACGTAATGGGTGTGAAACGTGAGGAATTGCTGGATCATGTGACTATTGGTGGAGTGGCAACTTATATGAACCGTGCCGAACAGGCGAATGTAAACTTGTTTATTTAAATTTGCATGGAGAAAATAAAATCAATATGTGTCATGAGAGAGCTGTTCAAGGCTCTCTCTGAACTTGAAACCCGCTTAATGGAACAATATGAAGTGTCATTGAATGAGGCAATGGCACTTTGTTGCATTGGCGGAGATACGCTGACGGCTAGTGTGATATCGGAAAACACAGGTCTGTCTGCTTCGCATACCTCTAAGGTCATCCGTTCCATTGAAGAGAAAGAATTAATCGTCCGTAATTTGGGGGATAAGGATAAACGGCAGATGCATTTTACTTTATCCGATAAAGGGCATGAATGTTTGGAAGCGCTGAAAGCAAATGAAATAGAAATACCGGAACTATTAAAGCCATTGTTTAAATAAACCCTTCTCTTTTCCATTTGTTTATTCCGGATATGAAACTGGAGAAATGGAAAAACAAATGGAAGAAGTGGAGCAATCTGCGCAAATGGCAAATATGGAAACTGAAGCTGATTGATGCCCGTCTGTATTTCGTGAGCATATTCGTGGGGCTGCTTACGGGACTGGTTGCTGTGCCTTATCACTATCTTCTTTGGTATTTCTTTGATGTGCGGAAAACTTTTTTTACGGCACATTATCCGTGGTATTGGCATGTATTGTTGTTTTTTATCTTATGGGGGATTCTGATCTTTGTCGCTTCTTTGGTAAAACGTATGCCATTGATAGCCGGTGGTGGGATTCCTCAGACACGTGCGGCCAATAACGGTCGTATCCGTTATGAGCATCCTTTTAAAGAACTGGTAGCTAAATTCTGCGGAGGGGTGTTGGCTCTCAGTGCGGGGCTGTCTTTGGGGACGCGAGGGGCCGTCTGTTCAGATAGGGTCTTATATAGGAACACTTATCTCTCGTTGGGGACATATTCTGAAAGGGGAACGGAAACAATTGCTGGCTGCCGGAGCTGGTGCGGGCTTGTCTGCCGCTTTTGCTGCTCCGTTGTCTTCTTCTTTGTTGGTGATAGAATCCATCGAGCGTTTTGATGCACCTAAAACCGCTATTACTACCTTGTTGGCCGGCGTGGTAGCCGGAGGAGTGGCTAGTTGGATGTTCCCCACGACTCCTTATCATCTGATTAGTGCGGTCGTTCCTGGTTTATCTTTTATCCGTCAGGCGGAGCTTTATATTATCTTTGCCGCCCTTATGGCTGTCATTGCAAAGTTTTATTCGCTCATCGTTCCTTTCTTTCAAGAAAGGATACCTGCCATGAAACTCTCCATTCCTGTCAAGATGTTGTATTTATTAACCATAGCTTATGCCATATCGTTAACAGAGACGAATCTGACAGGTGGCGGAGAGCAGTTTTTGATGATGCAGGGAATGAATGGAACTCATGATATCCAGTGGCTTACTATCATGATGCTTATTCATTTTGTTTTTACGCTGTTTTCTCTTTCTTCAGGTTTGCCGGGAGGAAGTTTCATTCCTACCTTGGTTACGGGAGGATTATTGGGACAAATCTTCGGGTTGGTATTGGTACAACGCGGATGGATAGGGTATGAGAATGTGAGTTATATGATGCTGATCGGGATGGTGGCTTTTTTGGTGGCTGTGGTGCGTACTCCTTTGACTGCTATTGTCCTGATAACGGAGATTACCGGTCATTTCGAGGTGTTCTATCCTTCCATTGTGGTAGGTGGATTGACTTATTATTTCACCGAATTGTTACAGATAAAACCTTACAATGTATTGCTGTATGACAGGATGTTCCGTAGCCATAATCCGGAGTCTTCCGAAGAGGCTGGTGCCCGCTATCATCTTTTTGTCGAGATAATGGATGGGTCTTATTTTGACGGAAAGGAAGTGGATACATTGGCTTTACCTAATCATTGTATCATTCGTAGTATACATCGGAATCGTAAAAACTTACTTCCTCAGGGGCAAACCCTGGTTCCCGGTGATCAAGTGGAGATAGAAATAGATGCGCAGGATATAGAAAAATTATACGAACCGTTAGTCAGTATGGCAAATATCTATTAAATTTGCCGTATGAAAAAGAAATTCCAGCTTGAAGTTCCGGGAGGAGCCGACAAGGTGTTGCTTCATACTTGTTGTGCTCCTTGTTCATCAGCCATCATAGAGTGCTTGATGCAGCATGGTGTCACTCCGGTTATCTATTATTGTAATCCCAATATTTATCCGTTGGAGGAATACATTATCCGCAAGGACGAATGTACGCGGTACGCCCAATCTTTGGGATTGGAAATTATAGATGCCGATTATGATCATGATGCCTGGCGTTGTCGAATGGCAGGAATGGAGCAAGAGCCTGAAAGAGGAGGCCGTTGCTTGCGTTGTTTCAAGATGCGACTGCAGGAAACCGCACGTTATGCTCACGAACATGGATTCCCGGTTATCACTACTACGCTTGCTTCCAGCCGTTGGAAAAGTTTGGAACAGATAGAGGAAGCGGGCCGATATGCTACGGCCCCTTATCCGGATGTCACTTATTGGGAACAGAACTGGCGTAAAGGTGGATTGAGCGAGCGTCGCATTGCTATCATTAAGGAATATAATTTTTATAATCAGCAATATTGTGGCTGTGAGTTCAGTATGCGAAAAGAAGAAAAGGAAGAATGACAGGAATGAGGATGCTTAAACTGTGGGTGGTTGTAATGTTATTGGGACTCTTGCCCGTTGTTTCAGAGGCGCAAGAAGAAATAAATAATGCCATTAATGTACAGTTGGAGTATCTGAAAAAGTATCCTAAAGATAAAGAAGCGCTTCGGAAAGTTAGTTTTCTCTATCTGAATAAAGCAGATTATGATCAGGCTATCTTTTATGGTCGACAATTGTTTGAGATAGGTTATAATGAACGGGATTACAATGGCGCTGTAATTTATTCTCATATTTGTCTGGGGCAGGCCCATATGATGAAGGGAAATGTAAAGGAGGCTTATAGTCATTTAGGGCAGGCCAGGCTGATAGGTGAAAGTAATAAAAATGATTCCGCCTTATGTTCCGTATATAATGGTCTGGGACTTTATGCATCGAATGTCCAAAAAGACTATTATCGTTCACTTACTTATTTCTTCAAAGGAGTTGAAGCTGCAAGACGTTGTCATTATGACAGACTCTATTCCATTTTACTTTCTAATATTGCCGGTATTTATTATTTAAAAAATGATAGCACAGGATTGAAATATGCCCTTGAATGTTATGAACTGGGACATGAACGGAAAGATCCTTATCTGATTTATAGTGGTTCAACCAATACCGCTTATATGTATTATTTGAAGAGTGACTATAATACAGCATTGAAATATATTCAGGAGGCGGAGTTCACCATGGTGCAGAATGACTTTTATGATCAATCAAACGTTTACAATCTTTATGGATATATTCTGCATAAATTGAATAAAGATGATGAAGCGCTGGGCTTTTTCCGGAAGGCTTTGGATTTGAAAGAACAGGGAAATATTTCTTCTGTGATGAATTCCTATTTGGCTATGCCGAAATTTTAATGGAGCATCATCAGTATGACCGGGCTGTCTGGATGCTGAAAGCCGGAATAGAACTGTCTTACCAACAGGCTAATGCCATTTATCGAAGTGACCTGTTGCAGGCTTTATCCCGATGTTATGAAGAAGATGGTATGCTGGTAGAGGCGTTGAAGTATCATAAGCTCTATCAGCTGGAAACAGATAGCTTATATAATGCGGAAAAGGAACGTGCCGTGGGGGAGATACGTGCAAAATACGATATGGAACGGCAGGAAAACGAGATAAAACAAAACCGTCTGGAATTATTGGAAAAGGAAAATAAGATGCAATTGCTTATAGCCGGATTTATTTGTATCTTCATAGCTGCCTCTTTACTATATTACTTATATTACAGAAAAAATAAGCTGTACCTTACCATTGTGAAGCAAAATCAGGACGCTATCCGGCGTGAACAGCAATTGCAGAATAAAATAGACGAGCAGTTTGCAGAGATAGGCCGCCAGTCCGCTCTTTTACAAGAATATCTTACGGACTCGACGAAAACTTCTTTGCCGCAACCTGAGAAATATGCTTCATCCTCGTTGACAGATGAAAAGAAGCAGGATTTATTTCTGCGTTTGGAAACGCTGTTGCGGGAGGAGAAGGTATTTACAGACAATTTGCTGACCAAAGAGAAAGTAGCGGAAATGTTGGGAACTAATCGTACTTATCTCTCTCAAATTATTAATGAGCAGACCAAGCAGACTTTTACTCAATTTGTAAATGGTTTCCGCACAAAAGAGGCAGTCCGTTTACTTTCCGATCCTGATAACCAAACTCCGCTAAAGGCGATTTCAGCTGAATTGGGCTTTAATTCCATGACTACTTTTTATAGCCAGTTTCAGGCGGCTACTGGTATGACTCCCGCTCAGTATAGAAACAAAGTGCAGGAATTGCATAAAAATAGATAATCTATTAATTTGCTATCATAAATTTATCCAAATGCGGCAATTGCTGTATTTGGATAACCTATTTTTGCTATAATTTAAAACTTTATGCATTAATTTGCTATCGGCGCGATATAAGCTGCAAAACTGTTTTAACAATAAAACGGGACTTAAAAAGTGATTATAAACAGTATTAATATTAAATCTATGAAGAGTATGAAACATTCAGATTACCACGGAAAGCTACTTCGACTGGCGATGGTTTTCGTTGCATTGTTTTTGTGTGGAACAATGGCATATGCACAAACAGACCGGATGATCAGCGGTATAGTTGTAGATGAGAATGGAGATCCCCTGCCTGCCGCTCACATCCGTCAGGTGAGCCAGACGAAAGGGGAGGAACTAGCTGCTGTCATAACCGATATGAACGGGCACTTCCGGCTGACCCTGCTTCGCACAGCGAAAGAGATAGAAATCTCTTACTTGGGCTATGAATCAAAGAAAGTAAGATTGACAAGTGCGAACAGTTACAGAATTGTCTTGGAGCCGGCCTCCGAACTGCTGGACGAGGTGGTGGTAACCGGATATCAGACTATCTCCAGGGAACGGGCTACCGGTTCATTTGCGAAAGTAGATTCGAAAAAGTTGGAAACTCAACGGTTAAGTAGTGTCAGCTCATTGATGGAGGGAAGAATAGCAGGTTATAGTGACGGTAAGATACGTGGTGTGACTTCGATGAACGGACTTACTACTCCTCTGTATGTGATTGATGGGTTTCCGGTAGAGAAAACTATTTCTGACGGACTGGGCAACTGGGTCGAAAATGTACCTGATTTGAATATAGAGGATATAGAGAATATTACGGTATTAAAAGATGCCGCGGCTACGTCTATCTATGGTGCTCGTGCTGCTAATGGTGTAGTAGTCATCACTACTAAAAAAGCCGGAAAGAATCAGCTGAATGTATCATTTTCAGCGACATTGACAGTACGCCCTTATAATTTTTATACCGGTCACTTGGCCGGTACGGCTGACATGATAGAGATGGAAAAGGAGTGGGCGGCCATGAATCCTAATCTTCAAGGAGAGGGAGCATCCCAATATGCACAGAATTTATTGGACAATGCATCCATGTATTCCTGTTTGGGGGTACAGGCTATTTTAAAACATCATACAGGTGCGATCAGCGAAGCACAAATGGAGCAGACGCTACATGAACTGGCTTCACAGGGATTCCGTTATTATGATGATGTGAAGAAATATGGTAAACGAAATCCGTTTTCGCAACAATATAACTTGAATATCGGGCGTGGAACGGAAAAAAATACATTTAATGCTTCGCTGTCTTACAGGAATAACCGGGAAGAAGATAAATATACTGACAGCGAGAGTTTCGGATTGAATTTGCAGAACACTAGCCGGCTTACTTCATGGCTGAGTCTGGATTTGGGAACGTATCTGAATTATGGAGATGGTACAACGCAGAGTTATAATCTGACCTCACCCGGATATAATTATGTTCCTTATAGTTCGTTGTTGAATGGCGATGGAAGCTACTATACTAACACGGCTGCCGACCGGTACAGTAAGTCACAACAGGAAATTATTTCTTCTTACGGATTGTATAGTATGGATATTACCCCTTTGGACGAATTGGGAAGAAACTTGTCGAAGAGTAAGAATTTTAGTAATCGTACTTTTGCGAGACTTAATTTTAAATTCACAGACTGGTTGAGATACACTGCTTCGTTCCAATATGAAGTAGGGGAATATAAGACAAGCCAATTGCAAGATAAGGAAAGCTATGCTGTGCGTAATAAAGTAAATACATTTGCTACTGATGCAAGTGGGAGTGGCCAGGCTACTTATAATCTTCCTTATGGCAATATTTATACAACGGGAACTAATAGTATTCGTGCTTATAATTTCCGTCAGCAATTGGATTTTAACAAGACATTTGCAGAAAAACATGATGTGACCGCTTTGTTTGGTATGGAAGTACGTGAAAATAAGACGGAATACAATAATCGGAAATATTATAATTATGATCCGGCTTTACTAACTTATGATCTTATTGATGAACGGGTGCTGAGTAATACTTATACCGGAGTTTTGGGAAACTATGTATCATTCAATAAAAATGATATCTCCAACATCTATGAACTGGTAAATCGTTTTGTTTCTTTTTATGGGAATGCAGCTTACACGTATGATGGTAAATATATGGTGACAGGAAGCATTCGTTGGGATCGTACCAATTTGTTTGCTACTGGTTCCAAGTATCAGAAGAAACCTATCTGGTCGGTAGGTGCTGGTTGGAATCTGGACAAAGAATCTTTTTTTAAAGTTTCATTTATAAATATGATGAAACTGCGTTTCAGTTATGGTATCGGTGGTAACATCGCCAAGAATTCTGCTCCTTATATGACGGCTTATTATAATAATAATACCCATGTGGGCGGCATACAAGGGACTATCAGCAACCGTCCTAATCCTGATTTGCGGTGGGAAAAGACAACTACAGCTAATATTGGTGTAGATTTCTCTATGTTTAGAAATCGATTGAACGGTTCTATTGAATATTATAATAAGTCGGGCGTGGATTTGTTAGCCAATACCAATGGAGTACCTACCGAAGGTTTGGTTTTTCTACTTATACCATGAATAATGGTAAAATGAGAAACCGTGGATTCGAGTTGACTCTTTCCGGTGATGTCATTATGGGAAAAGATTGGAATTGGAACGTAGGTGGTGTGCTGGGATACAATAAGAATAAAGTGACTTATGTCAATGTAAAAGCACCTGCTATTTTTCTTCAGTTCGATTATCCTGCCGCCTATCCCCGTGTTGGAGTGCCTTATAATGCCATTTATGGATATCTGTGGGCAGGGCTGGATAGTAAAGGGCAGCCTCAGGTGTATGACTCGGAAGGAAATATCCATGTAAGCAGTTCACCGCAAAAAGTGGAGGATGCTGTGTATTTAGGAACTTCTGTTCCGGTTTATAGTGGGGCTGTTAATACCAATCTCCGTTATAAGAATTGGGAACTGGCTGCTCAACTGCTTTTTGAAGGGGGGCACAAAATGCGGAATACCAATATAGCCTATCCGGGATTAGGAGTGACAAGTAAGGATGTGAGTAAACGTTGGCGTCAGCCTGGTGATGAGGCATATACCGATGTACCACGCTATGTTCCGTCAGAAAGCAAGGATTATAATTCTTACTCATCCGATCTTTATAGCAAGGCTTCCATTCATGTACTTGATGCCGATAACTGGCGCTTGAAGAATCTCTCTGTTACTTATCATGTTCCTGCAAGTGTATGTCAGAAGTTTTATGTAAAAAATGCACGTATCATGCTAGGTATGGAAAATGTGTTCACTTTGGCTAAAAGCCGTGATGTGAAATGGATGCTTGGGGGATATAGTAAACCAAATTATTTGTGTAATGTCAATTTGAACTTTTAAATGAGAGCAATATGAAAAAGATACTATTTATGATAATGACAGTGTTGGGGTGGATAAATCTGACTTCTTGTAATGATTATTTGGATATTGTTCCCAAAGGGAACAAAATTCCTACTACCTTGGCTGATTTTGAAGCATTGCTGCGAGATGAATATACCATTGGCTATATTCCTGTAACGAATAGTCTTTATCTGTTGAATGATAAATTTGTAGGACAAAGCAGTCTGACTAGCGTTACCCTTACGAGTGCCAATTATCTGTGGAATGAAACAGCGGACAGAATTGTACTGAACAATCAGGACGAAGGGACTTATTACCGTAGTTATATGGCTATTTCCACTTGTAATCTCTTGCTGGAGCATGTTCCCGTTGCAACCGAAGCGACTGATTCCGAACGCAATGAGGTAATGGCTTATGCCAAAGTGATTCGTGCTATGAGCTATTACATACTGGCCAATTATTATGCTGATACCTATGTGTCTGCAACTGCCGGTACTAAACTGAGTGTACCTTTGATAACCAGTGCCGATATCAATGCTCCTCACAAGCAGGTCACTATTCAAGAAATCTATGATTTCATGATTAAAGATGTGAAAGAAGCCATAGAACAAGGATTACCCGAACAGTCAAGGACTGTTATCCATCCCAATTTGGGAGCAGCCTATGCCTTCTTGGCACGGGTCTATCTGCAAATGGCGAATTATGAAGAAGCATTGAAATACGCGGATATGGCTTTGGAACAGAACGATAATCTGTATGATTGGATTTCTTATTACGACACTCATAAGGAAGCTATTACAAAAGAAGACAGTTATCCGTCGTTACCGTCAGTGACAGGGTATGATTATGTGGAGAATTACTATTTCCGTTGTGGAGAGGGTAATCCTAACTATGCTACCAGCGAACTTAATATTCCGGTGGAACGTGCGGAGAGTTTCGAGGAAGGGGATGCACGTTTTTTTTCCCGCTGGAAACTACGCACGGTAAATCAGGATACTTACTATCAAGGTTTGGCCAAAGGATATTTCAACGGGGCTGGTCTGACCACTTGCGAGGTATATCTCATCAAGGCCGAATGTTTGGCACGTCAGGTCACAGGTAATGATTTCTCTGCTGCTATGGATGTGTTGAACAAGGTACGTAAGACCCGTATTCTGCCGGAGATATATCAACCCTTGCAGGCTTCAACTTTGACAGAAGCCATTGACTTGATCCGACGTACGAAAGACAATGAATTGATTTTCACTATTGTGCCATTCGCTGATGCCCGGAGGTTTAATGCCGAAGGTACTTTTGCACGTGCGCTATCCAAAACATGGGAAGAGCAGACTTATACATTAACCCCGGCTTCACATCTTTGGATTATGCCTTTCCCGGCAGGTGCCGTTCAGAATCCGGGTAATGGAACTATCACTCAAAATGTATCTAAATAACCTATAAAAACAGACTTTATGAAATTGATGTATTTATTAGCAACATCCGCCGTTGTTTTGGTGATGATGGCATCTTGTACCCGGCAGTCGGTAACGGGGTACACACTGACAGCTGCAATTGATGGAATTCCTGACGGATCCCATGTACAGTTATTTCCTGTAAGTCATGGTCATGAAAAACCGGTGGCGGACACTACTGTTGTAGATGGAAAATTTATATTTAAAGGGGTGGCGGATGAACCTCTGGCTGTACGGTTGATGGTGAAAGATGCATACGGTTCCATGCCTCTGATGTTGGAGAATGGCAGTATAAGCGTGGAGGGTAAGGTGACTTCTGAAAACCTTAATGGAACCGTGAATTATAATTTCTCACAGGTTTCAGTGACGGGATCTCCTTTGACGGACAAATATGTAAAATTATTGAGCACACGTGATGCCTTGGATTCTATTTATGTGACGAATAACGAGAAGTTTAAGGATATCCGTGCTGCCTATGGAAAAGCGAGAGTTGCCAAAGATAAGATCTTGATGGATTCTGTCGTTGCTACGGAAGCTTACAAAGCATCTGCCGTGGCCGATAGTTTGTTCTTTGCTACGGTAGATGCCACTTACTATAAATTAGTTATGGACAATAAAGATTCTTATTGGGGGCCTCTGATGATGATCAGTTTGTTTTCTTATCTTACCGAAGAGCAGAAACCGTGGTATGATGCCTTGTCAGAAGAGGCTAAACATTCCCGCTATGGAAAAATGGTGAAAGAGAGTGTGGCTCCTGATAGTCAGATCGGTTCTAAAGTGCCTGTCTTTACAGCCAAGTCACAAGATGGGAAATCGGTAACTTTAACCGATTTGTGCCAAGGTAAGAAGTATGTCCTTATTGATTTTTGGGCATCATGGTGTAATCCTTGCCGTAAGGAGATTCCTAATTTGAAAAAACTCTATACGCAATATGCAGACAGGGGTTTCCAGATTGTAAGTATCTCTATTGACAAAAAAGAGGCGGAATGGACAAAAGCGCTGAAAGAAGAACAACTTCAGTGGCCTAATTTTTTGGATACTGAAGGTATTGCTGATATATATAAAGTGAAATTTGTTCCTACTATGTATTTGATAGATGCCCAAGGGGTCATGGTAGGAGAAAATCTTCGTGGTGAGGCTTTGGCAAATAAACTGGCTGAGCTTTTTGGAGAGATTGAATAATCATATTCTTTTTATGGCATTCTGACATAGGACGGGGCGGAGTCGATGAATAAGTTGGATCTGTCCCGTTGTCTTATGTTTCGGACTGACCCTTCTGTTGATTCAGCCCCCCTGTACAAGACTATCCAGGTTTATTTTGATTCAAATCCTTCATAAGTGTCTAATCCGCTTGCCTACAGTCGTTTATTATGAAGAATTTAAAGCACAATCCTTCATGAATCCGTCATTTTCGGGTCAACGGTCTAAATTTTAAGGCTGAGCCGTTTTCTAACTGAGCCGTCGGCATACCCTGCACAAAGCAGGATAAAAATAAAGAAGCTATCGAATATTCGATAACTTCTTTATTTGGTAGCCCGTGGGGGAATCGAACCCCCCTTTCAAGAATGAAAATCTTGCGTCCTAACCGATAGACGAACGGGCCATCCTTTTTATCGAGGATTTCTCTCTCGATTGCGGGTGCAAAGGTAGTGACTTTTTTTGAATTTGCAAACATTTCCCAAACTTTTTTTCTAAACTTTTTGTTCATAGTCCATTGAATAGACTATTTACCTAAACTTAACTTTTATGAAAACTATCTTTAAATCAATGAGTTGTCTTATACTGGGCGCAATGATTGTTACGCCGATGTTTGCGCAACAAAAAGATCTTTATCCGGAGTTGGAAGGACCGGGACCTGTTGTTATTATCTCAAAAGATAAAAATGGCAAGGAGGAATTAATCAATGTATTTGAAGAAACGCAACGTCCGCATTTCCATGATCCCCGTGCCCCTCGTTTTTTACTTACTGACCAACAGGGAAAGTTTGCATTGGGTATCGGTGGTTATTTGAAAACTACAATGGAATATGATTTTAATGGGATAGTGGATGACGTTGACTTTATCCCTGCACTCATTCCGCAACCGGGATCCACTGCTGTCCGTAATCAGTTCCAGATGGATGCAAGCACTTCCACTATCTTTTTAAAATTGGTGGGGAGAACCAAGCATTTGGGCAACTTCATCGTTTATACAGCCGGAAACTTCCGTGGAAGTGGAAAGACTTTTGAATTGCAGAATGCTTATTTATCTTTCTTGGGTTTTACCATGGGGTATGATACCGGATTGTTTATGGATCTTGCCGCAGCTCCTCCGACTATTGATTTTCAAGGACCTGACGGGATGACTTTCTATCGGGCCACCCAGTTGCGTTATGAAGCTAATTTGATTAAAGGTTTGAAAGTGGGTGTCGGTGTGGAAATGCCTTCAGTAGACGGAACTCCGGCAAAAGATGTGAGAATCGGTAAGCAGCGGATGCCGGATATTCCTGCTTATGTGCAGTATTCCTGGGCGAAAGCGAGCCATATACGTGTGGGAGGAATCTTGAGAAGTATGACTTATGAGGATCAAGTGAATAATAAGGCAAAGTCATTGACCGGTTGGGGGATACAGGCATCGGGAACAGCAAGACTGGGTAATTTCCAGCTTTACGGACAATATACTTATGGTAAAGGTATTGCTCAATATTTGAATGATATCAGTAACTTGAATGTAGATATCGTTCCTTTGGCCGACGAGTCCGGGCGCATGCAGGTACTTCCCATGAAAGGATGGTATGTCGGATTACAGTATAATTTCTCGAAACGGGTATTCGCATCGGCTACGTATAGCCAGTCACGCCTGTTTACGGAAGATTGCTATGCTCACTTTAATGAAACCCAGTATAAAAAAGGTCAGTATCTGGTCGCTAATGTGTTTTGGAATATAAGCCATAACCTGCAGGTGGGTGTGGAATATCTGCATGGCTGGAGAGAGAATTTTAATGATGTGAACCGTGAGGCAAACCGTATAAACTTGAGTGCACAATATAATTTCTAACTTATTCTCTGTATCTTTGTGTCTGTCAATAATGGAAAGAGAATGAAAAAAATAGGTGCACATGTATCCGTAAGCGGGGGCGTAGAAATGGCCCCCGTTAATGCATTAGGGATAGGAGCGGACGCATTCGCTCTTTTTACAAAGAATCAGCGGCAATGGGTTGCAAAACCTTTGTCTGTCGAGAGTATTACTCTGTTTAAAGAAAACTGTGAGAAAGAAGGTTTTGATATCCGGTATATTCTTCCTCATGACAGTTATCTGATAAACTTGGGACATCCTGATAGGGAGGGGATGGAAAAGAGTCGTGCGGCATTCTTGGATGAAATGCGGCGTTGTGAGTTGTTAGGATTGAAAATGCTGAATTTTCATCCCGGAAGTCATTTGAACAAGATATCAATAGAGAAGTGCCTGGACAGGATTGCCGAGTCTGTCAATATGACTTTGGATAAGACGACCGGTGTGACTGCTGTGATTGAGAATACAGCCGGACAGGGAAGTAATGTGGGAAATGAATTCTGGCATTTGAGATATATTATAGATAAGGTGGAGGATAAATCTCGTGTGGGAGTCTGTCTGGATACTTGCCATACCTATACCGCCGGTTATGATATTGCGAATGAATATGACTGGGTCTTTACCGAGTTTGATGAAGTCGTGGGGGGAAACTATTTGTGTGCCATTCACTTGAATGACTCAAAGAAACCATTGGGCAGCCGGGTAGACCGTCATGACAGTATCGGAAAGGGGCTGATTGGTATTGATTTCTTTCGCCGTTTCATGCAGGATTCCCGTTTTAACGATATGCCTGTTATTCTTGAAACTCCCGATGATACCATTTGGAGGGATGAAATTAAAATGCTTCGCAGCTTTGAATTATAGCCTGTGCTTTGAGTGAGATGTGGTGATGCTTTTAATAGTAAACCTGTAGGTGGGAATGATTTGTGTTTTCATGTGTATGGTTAAGCCTTTTTTATTTTATGTCTAAACCTGATTGAACGCATTATTTCTATCTCCATAGTCTTTGGAGTTAACTCCCAAGCTTATGGAGATAACTCCAAAGGCTATGGAGTTAACTCCGCAAGCTTGGGAGATAGAAGTTATCAGTAAAAGAATCTTTAACCTGAAGGATACAACTGTTTAGTTTGCCGTAGTTTATAGGATAATATATCCTTTCCGTATCCTTCAGTTATTTTATACCCTGATTACATGTCTTTTATTTCATCCAGGTTCTTCTGGATATCTTCGTCTTTTAACTCATAATTCATCAAGTTACCTGCCAGATATTGGTCGTATGAGGCCATATCAATCAGTCCGTGACCTGAAAGGTTGAACAGGATCACTTTTTCTTCGCCGGATTCTTTGCATTGATTCGCTTCGCGTATGGCAGCAGCGATGGCATGGCACGATTCGGGAGCCGGAATGATTCCTTCTGCTTGTGCGAACAAACAACCAGCCTGGAAGGATTCTAATTGCTGGATATCAACAGCTTCCATCAAATTATCTTTCAATAATTGTGAAACGATGACACCTGCACCGTGATAACGGAGACCTCCCGCATGGATATTGGCCGGAGAGAAATTATGCCCCAGTGTAAACATGGGCAGCAGCGGGGTATATCCGGCTTCGTCGCCAAAGTCATACTGGAATTTACCACGGGTCAGTTTCGGACACGAAGCCGGTTCGGCAGCAATGTATCGGGTTTGTTTTCCATTCAGGATAGTGTGGCGCATAAAGGGGAAACAGATTCCTCCAAAATTGGAACCACCACCAAAGCAACCGATAATCATGTCGGGATATTCGCCTGCCATTTCCATTTGCTTTTCGGCTTCCAGACCGATAACCGTTTGATGCAGTGTGACATGGCTTAATACCGACCCTAGTGTATATTTACAGTTGGGAGTGCTCATTGCCAGTTCGATAGCTTCGGAAATGGCCGTTCCCAGTGAACCTTGATAATTGGGATTACGGGTAATGATATCTTTGCCGGCACGGGTAGACATGGATGGAGAGGCGGTGACCGTTGCTCCGAATGTCTGCATGATGCTGCGGCGATAGGGTTTTTGATTATAGCTGATTTTTACTTGATAAACGGCAGCTTCCAGTCCGAATACCTTTGCGGCATACGATAGAGCAGCGCCCCATTGTCCGGCACCGGTTTCTGTCGTGACATTGGTTACACCTTCTTCTTTGCAATAATATGCCTGGGCCAGAGCCGAGTTCAGTTTGTGGGAGCCGATGGGGCTGACACTTTCATTTTTGAAATAAATATGTGCGGGAGTCCCTAGTGCTTTTTCCAGTCCGTAGGCACGTACCAATGGTGTGCTGCGATAGTATTTGTACATTTCACGCACTGCTTCAGGGATTTCAATCCATGCGTCTGTCTGGTTTAATTCCTGTTTGCAAAGTTCTTTAGCAAAAATGGGGTAGAGGTCTTCCGGTTTCAGCGCTTCTTTGGTTTTGGGATTCAACGGCGGCATGGGTTTGGTCTTCATGTCTGCCTGTATGTTGTACCAGTATTTAGGAATTTCATCCTCTGGTAAGATAAAACGTTTTTTGTTTTGTGCTCATAATCTTTCAATTTAATAGTTTTGCGGTCAAAATTAGGTAAAAAAAGTATTCCTTACTAATTTTCAACTACTTTTTTGTCGGGAACAATAAAAAAAGGGGCTGTCAGAGTAAAAATGCGAAGTTATTTGTTATTATAGACAGAGATGTGAATATTTTGATTAAGTTTGTTTTCTGTTAATGCAAGATAATATCGACATGGAACCTTTACACAAACTATTTATTTATCGTAAGAAGTTAGTAAAACCGTACATAGAGCGATTGCTGAAATGGATGGATGGGATAACTTATATGATGTCGGCTTTGTTAATCCTTACATTGGTTTATGAGCATGGATTTCTTATTTCTTTTGAAGAAATGGAGGTGATAAACATGCTGTATCATTTTGTCTGGATTGTTTTTCTGGTTGATATTTCCCTGCATCTTTTATTAAATTACTCGGACACGAAGCGGAAGTACCGGGGACTGGCGTGGATACTGAGTCTGATGCTTTATCTGACTTTGATTCCGGTTATTTTCCATGAACCGGAGGTGCAAGGGGGAATTCATGATTTCTGGTCTTTTTTCCACAGCCGTTTATATCATGTGGTGCTGCTCACTTTGCTTTCACTGTTGCAATTGTCTAATGGGATAGTCCGGCTGCTGGGCAGGCGCACCAATCCATCTTTGATCTTTGCATCTAGTTTTCTCATATTTATTCTGATAGGGGCGGCGTTACTGATGCTTCCGCGTGCCACTTATCATGGTATTTCTTTTATCGATGCTCTGTTTACCGCTACCAGTGCCACTTGTGTCACGGGGTTGGTCTCGGTCGATGTTTCTTCTACATTCACGCCCGAGGGGTTGTTCATCATTATCATGTTGATACAAATCGGCGGTTTGGGAGTCATGACTCTGACCAGTTTCTTTGCTATGTTTTTTATGGGGAATACTTCGCTCTACAATCAGCTGGTGGTCCGTGATATGGTAAGCTCGCAGTCACTCAGTTCGCTACTTTCCACCTTATTATATATATTAGGATTTACATTGGCGATAGAGGCTGCAGGGATGGGGGTTATTTTTTTAAGTATACATGGCACTATGGGTATGGATATTGAAGAGGAATTGGCTTTTTCTGCTTTCCATTCCATCTCTGCCTTTTGCAATGCTGGATTCTCTACTTTGTATGGAAACTTAGGTAACGAACTGGTACTTCATAATCATAACTTGCTATATATCACTATCTCTTTCCTGATTATTTTGGGAGGTATAGGTTTCCCGATACTGGTAAATCTGTATGAGACGGTTTCTTATGAAAGCAAGCGCTTGTATCACCGTTATGTCAAAAAGAATAAGAGGACAATCCGTAAAATACATTTATATAACCTGAATACCCGTATTGTATTGATTATGACGGCTATCTTGCTAGTGACGGGTACTGTGGCCATTGTTATTTTCGAATGGAATCATGCTTTTGCGGGAATGACGGTTACAGAGAAATGGGTGCAGGGCTTCTTTAATGCGACTTGTCCCCGTACGGCAGGATTTTCAAGTGTGGGCATGACTACTTTCAGTGTGCAGACGTTGCTGCTGATGGTGGTGCTGATGATGATTGGCGGCGGTACGCAGTCTACGGCCGGTGGTGTGAAGGTGAATGTGTTTGCTGTAGTCATGTTGAACTTGCGTGCTATTCTTATAGGTGCCGATAAAGTTAATATTTTCAACAGGGAGTTATCTCATGATTCCATCCGGCGTTCTAATGCCACATTGATTCTTTATCTGCTGATTGTTTTTGCGGGTATCTTTAGTTTAAGCATTCTAGAGCCGCAGGCTTCAGTGATGGCGTTGGTTTTTGAGTGTACTTCGGCACTCAGTACGGTAGGTTCAAGCTGGATCTGACACCTACTTTGGGAAGTGACAGCAAACTGATTGTCATTGTTCTGATGTTTATCGGACGAGTAGGGGTGCTTACTTTGATATCCAGCCTTATTAAACAGAAAAAAATAACGAAATATAAATATCCGAGTGATAACATCATAATCAACTAGTTATGAAATACATTATTATTGGTTTAGGAAATTACGGCGGTGTGTTGGCCGAAGAGCTTTCCGTATTGGGACATGAGGTGATAGGAGTGGATACAAACGAGCATCGTGTGGATGTGTTGAAGGACAAAATCGCGACTTCTTTTATTATTGATGCTACGGACGAACAATCGCTCAGTGTGCTGCCACTGAAAGATGTGGATGTGGTTATTGTTGCTATCGGCGAGAATTTTGGTGCTTCTGTGCGTGTGGTGGCACTGCTGAAAAAGAAAGGAGTGAAACATATCTATGCCCGTGCGGTAGATGATGTGCATAAGACCGTGCTTGAGGCTTTTAATTTAGATAGTATTCTGACGCCGGAGAAAGAAGCGGCACGCAGTTTGGTCCGGTTATTGGATTTACACGTCAATGTGGAGTCTTTTCAGATTGACGAGGAACATTATGTGATGAAGTTCAAACTTCCTTCTTGTTTTGTAGGCTATAAGGTGAGTGATCTGTCATTAGAAACGGAATTCAATATGAAAATCATTGCATTGATAAAAGGGGAGCAAGTGCTGAATGGTTTGGGTATCTCGATATTGGAGCATCAGGTGGAGAATCATTTTGAGGAAAATTATGAGTTGGAAGAAGAAGATCAGTTGGTCTGCTATGGGCTTTATAAGAATTTTATGGATTTTTGGAAGGCGTTGTAGTAGGAATGCCTTTCAAAGAAAGAATATTTTTTTTCTAAGTGAGATTAAACCTTTTCTTTTGGGTTTAGTCTAATTTAATAAATAATTTAGTTTAGTTTTTAGTTTTCTCTGAAGGCCGGCCAATGTGATATTGCCCGGTTTTCGCTTTTTATAGAGGTTTTCTTGTGAGTGTCCGTTACTTTTTGTTACTTTGTCACCTAGAAATCGAGATTTAGATGAAACAGATATATTTTTTATTTGTCGTTTTACTGGTTGTAATGGCCGCTTGCGGAGGTAAGAAAGAGACTTCCGTTGATGCAGAACAATTGATGTTCCAGATAGACAGTGTGGATCATGTGACAGGTTTGCAGCGTATGCAGGTTTCACGTATTGACCAGCATATTGTCAGTGGCGGAAAAAAATATAATTTTGTTTATAGAGCGTGCTCCCAGTGATTCCCTGCCTTCAGTCAAAAGTGATTTGGGGATTTTTGCCGATAATCGTATCGTCGTTAGAATTTCCCGTGAAAATGGGAGTCGGGTCTTTGCCAAAACTTTTACCAAGCAAAGTTTCTCAGGATTCGTAAGTGCTGATCATCTCCGTCATTTTATATTGGAGGGCGTGGTATTTGATGAAGAGAAGACCCGTGAGGGAAAAAATATCATATTGGCTGCCAGTGTGAGTTATCCTCAGACAGATTTGTATATTCCTTTCTCTATCACTATTACTCCTGAAGGAAAAATGAGCATATCTAAAAATGAGGATATGGAGGAGCTTCCTCCTATGTTGGGAGACAGCCTTAATTAAATCTAAAATACAGGAATAATTTTTCGCGTCATAATCTTTTTAGGCGGTTAGTTGTTGGTATGGCATTAACTAACTAAAGAATAAATTAGATTATGAGAAAGATTTTATTTTTAATGGCTATGCTGGTATGCTCTCTTCAGTTCGCCATGGCGGGCGATGTCGTGACCCGCGATGTGAATAAGCTTCCTGTTGCCGCACGTGAAATGATTGGCAAACATTTCTCTCAGACTAAAGTTGCGTATATCAAGATTGAAAAGGACTTGTTTCAGAGCACTTCCTATGATGTAAAATTGGCCGATGGCATTGAATTGGAGTTCAATTCAAAGGGAGAGTGGCTTGAGATAGATTGCAAGAACAAGGCGGTTCCTTCTACTTTTATCCCTCAGGCTATTTCTAAATATATGAAGGCTAATTATAACGGGCATAAAACGGTGAAGATAGAACGTAACCGCAAGGGATATGAACTGACATTGGAAAATGGATTGGAAGTAGACTTTGATCAGTTTGGAGGATTCTTGAAGTTGAGCGATTAAAAAAGATTTTTTCTGTAATAGGGGAACTATCTCTCATTATAGTAATGATGCCATAAGAGGGTGTATCAGGAACAAATTGAACTATCTTTTTATTATCAGCATTGAAAATGATGGTCGCAACGAGTTCTGATTCACCCTTTTATGTATTATAAATACAGTTCTCGGTCTTTTCCCTGTTATTAATCCATCGGCTCGTAATCCTTTGCCAGACCACCTTCGCTGGTTTCTTTATATAAGGAAGGAAGATCATGGCCGGTCTGTTTCATTACTTCCACCACTTTGTCAAAGGATACACGGTGATTACCGTCTGTAAAGGCAGAATAGATATTGGCGTCAAGAGCTCGGGCTGCCGCATAGGCATTTCTTTCGATACAAGGGATTTGTACCAATCCGCATACCGGATCGCAAGTCATTCCCAAGTGATGCTCCAAGCCCATTTCGGCTGCATACTCTATCTGGGCCGGGCTACCTCCGAATAATTGGCTGGCAGCGGCGGATGCCATTGAACAGGCCACTCCTACTTCTGCCTGGCAACCGGCTTCGGCTCCGGAAATGGAGGCGTTGTGTTTTACTATATTTCCTATCAATCCGGCAGTAGCCAGTGCTCTTAAAATCCGCATATCGCTGAAGTCACGGCTTTTTTGCAAGTGATAAAGTACAGCCGGAACCACTCCGCATGATCCGCAAGTAGGGGCTGTGACGATTTTGCCACCTGAGGCGTTTTCTTCACTGACTGCCAGAGCGTATGAGAAGACTAACCCGCGGGAACGCAGATTGTCCTTATAACCTTTTGCCTTAATATAATAGGTGGAGGCTTTTCTGCGCAGATTAAGTGGGCCGGGTAATACGCCTTCTTGATCCAAACCACGCTCAATGGCTTCTCTCATGGTTTTCCATACTTCTGCCAGATAGTCCCAAATGTCTTTGTCTTCACATTGCTGGACGTATTCCCAGTAATTGCGCCCGGTACGTTCACACCAGTAGAGGATTTCACTCATACGGTTCATATCATAGATTTCCGGAGTTGAGCCTTTGTCGTGCCCTTCTTCGGCTAGAGCACCTCCGCCTACACTGAAAACAGTCCATTCATCTGTCACTTTTCCTTTTTCATTCAAAGATTTGAAAGTCATCCCATTGGGATGAAACGGATAGAAGACATGGGCTTTCCAGATAATTTCTGTAGGCGCATGCGGTTGCAATGTATCTAAAATGGCTACATCGGTCATGTGTCCTTTACCGGTAGCGGCGAGGCTTCCATAAAGAGTAACTTGAAAAGCTTTGGCTTCGGGATGTTTTCCTAAGAAGATTTCAGCAGCCTTGCGCGGTCCCATAGTATGACTGCTGGACGGACCGGTGCCGATGCGGTATAGTTCTCGGATAGATTTCATTTCGTTTTATAAGGTTAGTTATTATGAGGAACAAAGGTATAAAATAAAAGGAGGAAACTAGCAAAAAAGGAAAAGAAAAACTCTCTTGACAAATAGGAAAGTTGTCAGGAGAGTTTGGAAAACCACCGGTAGGATTTGGTGTATTGTCTTTATTCTAATTGTCTTTGTATACCTTTGTCACCAACGACAAAATACTGATTATTTTCAATCAGCATGGCACGTCCGCGCTTTTTTTCCCGGTTTTCTTTATTGTCTACATTTACTCCGATAACCTTTCCGTTATAGAAAGTGGAAATATCTTTGAAAATGGTATGTCCCACAATAATGTGTTTTGCCTTATAACGGTCCATAAGCATTTCTAGGGAGTCTTTTACCAGCGGATTGTATTTGACATCGGTGCGTACCAGTCCGCGATACCAGATGGGCCCGCTGTTTCCATACAGGAAGGCTGTGAGTGGAGAAAGCGCTTTACGTTCTTTTTTCGTCATAAATAGTCCTTTGCTCATTTCTTCATTGACAGTGGGGATGCTCAAGTTCTTGTCATAGAAGTCTTTGCCTAGTCCGGCATGCACATATAGGTCGTTACCTATCATTTGCATGGTGTTACGGGTTCCCAACCATCTGCCCAGTTCGGTATCAGGACCGAATAGCCGGGGGTACTTCATTTTTAGTTTTTCAGCCAATATTTTATATTTTTCTTTGGTGTATCGGAGGTCATTGGCCAGTACCATCGGTTCATGATTTCCCAGCATGAACGATACGTGTCCTCCGGCTTTGGCTGCTTCCTCTTCCAGTTTGTAGAATAGCCAGAAGATTTGCGGTACATCTTTTCCTCTGTCAAAAATATCACCGATAATCATCAGATGGTTTTTCCCGAAGCTCCATTTGTAGTCTTTATCAATGATATGGTTGCCTTGTAACAGGCTGATTACACAGTCCAGCCTTCCATGAGGGTCGGACATGACAAAAACTTTGTCTGCCTGAGGATAATTCCATCCGGGACGTTTTACCGGGTGTAGTTTTACATCAAATGGAAACCTGCCTTTGTGGTCTGTCACATGCAGGGTAAAGTTTTGAGGTAATGTGGTATAAGTGGTATCAATGATATTCCCTTTCTTATCTACATTGATTACTCTGATTTGGCCGTCAGGCTGATACAATACGTATGGACCGTCGGCTGTTAATTCTTCTTTTTTCTCTTTGTCTTTCTTCTTGTCTTTGAAATCAAGAGTTCCGGCACTAAGGCTGGAACTGATGAATGCGAGGGTAAATGCAAGAAGAAAGTAGTTGATAAAATTAGTCTTGCTTGTCATCGATTTGATTTATAATTCAGTTAGAGTTTATCAATTTGTGTTGACTATTATTTCAGATATTCTGGTGTTTGTACAATATTAGAATTAGCATTAATTTCTTTTTGAGGAATAGGTAATATTGTACGATAATAGTTTCTGTCGAAATCCATAGATGTTTTTTCGTCAGCGAAATGCACTACCTCTTTCATCATATCGTCTGTTTCGTTAATACGAGTTACTCGTAAGTTATTACGTAATAAGTCAAACATGCGGTGCCCTTCACCAATGAGTTCTTTCCTGCGTTCTTCTAGAACATCATCAAGGGTAACCTTTGCGGGCATCGTATAGTCCGGATTTCCTCGGAGTGCGATGGCTTTCAGGTATTTTGCAGCTTTTGTTGCATCTCCGTTTTTCACGGCTGCTTCGGCTGCATTTAAGTAAGTTTCGGAAAGACGTACTATAGGAATATTGGCATCCATAATATTTTCTCCAGGTTGTGGTTGATACTTATTCAAATACATTACTTTTTTGTCTTGATTAACTAATAACTTAATGCGTACATCATTAGGCGTTTCTAACAGATGGTGATAAAAACTGACTGTAATGCACATATCTTGATATCCTTTTGGAGAAGTTAGATATCCCATACTTTCATTGCCGGGGCTTTCGGTAGTAGTATTGACTATTTCGAAGAGAATTTCTCCCGGATTTGCTTCGGAGGCTTCCGTACCCCATACAGTGGGATATTCTTCGGTATTCCATAATTGGTATTTATTGGCTTCCGATCCTTTTATTGCTTCTTCTGCAGCTTGTAAAGCTTCACTGTTCTTCCCCATATACAGATATGCCCGACTTAACAAAGTTAATGTGCCCCATTTACTGATTTTACCTTTCTTATTTAAGGATAAATCTTTTTGATTCAAACTAGTACCTGACCATGAATATGTGGGTATCATTAAACTAGCCGCATTCTTTAAGTCTTTGATTATTTGATCATAACATTCAGCTACAGTGTTACGTGAAGGCTTACTGTCGGCAGTGGCTGATGCTGAAGTGATGATAGGTACTCCTAAAGAGGCTCCGTTATCTTTTAAATAAGTATATCCGAAGAAGCGCGTAAGGTCAAAAAGGGCCAGACCACGTATTGCTAATGCTTGTCCTTCCAAATCATTGCGGAAGATATGCTCATCTTCATCGTTTGGAAGAATTTCGATATTGTCAATGCCGTCTAAAATTACATTACAGTTTTGAATGATGGAATAAAGATATGACCAGTGTGTACTTGGTCCATTTGCAGGTAACCAATCCATTTGGTAATAGTGAGCTGTTCTACAAGTTGATTGTACAGCTTGCATGTCATCTCCTGTTACATCTCCGTAGTAGATTAAACGCCCGGAATACGCATAGGCATTACGCATTGTCGCATAAATGGCGTTTAGTGAATAATCAATGTCGGAGAGAGATTTGATACTCGTTTCTGTTGGAATTTGTGTGGACGGTTCTAAATCCAACCAATCGTTTCCACATGAAGTAAACAATCCGATGGATAAGACTATTGATAAAAAATTATGTAATGTTCTCATATTGTTGTTTTTTAGTGGTTAAAAATTGATGTTGAGACCAAAAGTAACGGTTTTTAAAGGCGGTGTGGTTTGAGTTGCACTACCGGCACTAACAGCTTCAGGATCATAATTGTCATAGGCCGCCCATGTCCATAAATTGCTTGCTGATGCATAAAAACGAACATTTCCTATATTGATTTTATTTGTCCATTCTTTAGGTAACGTAATGCCGAATGTGATATTTTTTAAGCGGAAATAATCAGTACTGTGGATACGGCGGCTACTTGTTATTTTATGCATTGATACAGAAGATGATTTACCCGGCATATATACTTCTATATTGGTTTGATCACCTGGCTTTTTCCAGCTATCACGATAATAAGTCGGAATGTTTGCATAGGAATCGTAACCGCCATGTTCTGTCTTTTGTGCCCAAGTATCATAAGAATATCCTCCGAATTGATAGGAGAATAAGAAATTTAAATCAAGCCATTTATAACGCAATGAATTAGAGATACCTCCGTTAACAGTTGGTTCTGCATGTTTATAAGGAATGAATTGTGCATTTTTAGAGTTCTCGGTAATTTCTTTTATATAATTTCCGTTCTCATCCAATTCATTGGTATAGAATAGAGGATTTCCTGTTTCAGGATTGATGCCCGCAAATTCTTGTACATAGAATGTACGATAAGAACTTCCTACTTTGTGTATTTGGGTTCCACTGACAATTTGTGTCTGTTCGCCATCTAATTTTACAACTTTATTGGAGTTATGACCTAAATTGAAAGTTGTATTCCAGCTAAAGTCTTTTATTTTAATATTAGTGGAATTAATAGTTAATTCAATACCTTTATTTTTCACTTCACCTATATTCATTAAATAACTACTAAATCCTGTTGTCATGGATACAGGACAGTCCATTAATAAGTTTTTAGTTGTACGGGTATAATATTCAATCGTGAAGTTCAGACGATCCCAAAAACCAAAATCCAAGCCAATATTCATATTATAATTGGTTTCCCATTTCAGATTAGGATTTGCAATTTGGGACATTTGAATACCGGGTTGCTCCAAGTAACCACCACTAATGGAGCTTAATCCCATATAGCCGAAATAATCAGAAGGAAGAGTACCGTTTACACCGTATGATGCTCTTATACGCAAGTCTGTCAACCAATCTTTTACAGGTTGCATAAATTCTTCTTCAATAGTACGCCATGCTCCGGATACAGACCAAAATGTTCCCCAACGATTGTCACGGTGCAAACGTGAACTGCCATCAACACGAAAACTAGCTCCTAGATAATATTTATTTTTGTAATCGTAATTCAAACGGCTTAAATAGGATACCAGTCTGTACCTTGAATCACTTCCCCCTACAGATACTGTTTTCATTCCATTACTAATGGCATGTTTGTCGGGAGTTGTAAAATTGTAAGCTTCCCCTGATAAATAGTCATTGTAGGTATCATCAATTTCATATCCGGCAAGAAAGTCCAAATGATGAATGTTGTTGAAAGTAGTTAAATAGCTTAAGGTGTTACTCCATACCATTTTTTTATATTCTCTTATGCGTTTTACTACTTCTCCATTTTCATCTTCACCGTTGGAAGTACGTGGGTCATACCATTTCTCACCTTTTACAGTAGTGTAATCATAACTGAATGTTGTTTTGAATTTCAGATTTTTTATGATTTCGTATTCGGCATAAAGCGTATTGAATGCGCGTAGCATTTTTTCATGTTTATAATCGTATTCAGCTGATAATTTGGGGTTGCGGTCATTGGCTTTACGAATAAATTTACGATTCCAACTGCCATCTTCATTGTAGACCGGATCTGAAGGAGTAGCCCAATTACGTGAGGAATAGAAAGGAGATGTATAAGTGAATCCTTCGTCATAAACACTCTGATTTACATTTGAGAAAAGTATCTTGGCGCCTACAGTCAATTTGTCTGTTGCACTGAAATCTGCGTTCAAACGCCCTGTTACACGTTCCAAACCGGAACCTTGTACAATACCGTTCTGCTTCATATATGATAAAGAAGAGTAATATTTAAATTTATCGCTGCCACCGGCTAGTGATGCTTCATAGGTAGAATGATGTCCCTTTTGGAAAAGCTCTTTATTCCAGTCTGTGAAACCACACCATGGAATTGGAGCATATTTATCGATTTGCCCATCTGCATAAGTTTTACTTTGTGACATTAGCTCTTCCTCTGATATATTAGGATTTTTATCAGCTAGTTTACGTTGTTGATATAATATCAATCCATTGTAAATATATTCACGTCGTTCTTCTCCCCTCATAACTGGGCGATAATCCATTGCGAAATCATTGCTACCCCAGTCTGCTTTTAATGAAATTTGTGCTTTTCCGCTTTTTCCTTTCTTGGTGGAGATTAAAATAACTCCATTTGCAGCACGTGAACCATAAAGGGAGGCTGCTGCAGCATCTTTTATTACTGTAATATTTTCAATATCCGAGTTGTTTAATGTAGACATTATGTCAAATCCGGAGTCGGAGCTGGTAGCAGCAACAGAACCGGATTGGACGGGAACACCATCGATTACGTATAGTGGAGAATTGCTTGCATTGAAAGAACCCATACCACGAATACGGATAGAAGTGGAGGCACCAGGCTGACCTGAACTGGAAGTGACTTGTACTCCGGGAGCATTACCTTCTAGCAAACTGGAGAATGAAACTACGGGTAAATCTTTTAATTCTCCTGTCTTCACAGTAGAAGCAGAACCTGCGTATGCCGATTTCTTGAAGGTACCATAACCGGTAACAACCACTTCTTCCATAACATTATTATCAGGAGCCATGACTACTTTCAGTGTCTTTCCGGCAGTGGCTTTAATTTCCTGCTTGCCATAACCTATATAGGAGATAATCAAAGTGGCAGGTATACGGTCTACATCTAATGAGAAGTGCCCGTTCAAATCTGTAGTAGTTCCATTCGTAGTACCTTTGACTAAGATATTCGCTCCAATAATAGGTTCTCCCGTCTCATCCAATACTGTACCGGTTAATGTTGTTTTCTGTTGAGGAACAGCAGACTCTTTTTTTCAATTTGCTTGATAGCAATAACGCCGTTGTGAACTGAATAGGTCAAACCACTATTCATAAGACATTTATCAAGCACATTGGCTATTTTTTCGTTATTTACATTTAGGTTTTGGACTTTTATTTGTTTTACATCATTGGTGCTGTACACAAAAGTAAAGTCGGTTTGTCTTTGGATTTCCCAAAGAATTTCACTCAACGTGGCATTCTTGAATGAGGCTGTGACAGTGGCTTGTGCAAACACTTTGTTGGCTGCCTGCATAAAACCTGTGGTAATGATACAGAAAAATAGGAACGTAATCCACAAACGTTTACTACTTTTACCGTGATTGGTGTAGTTGTGTTTTTTGTCCATAATACATCATTTTTATTAGTTATAGAATGTGATTGTTTTGTTATTGACTTTTACGTGTACTTTTTGAGTCTCTTCCAACAAACGTACAAATGGAGTGATTTCCGAATACCGATCTACATTGCATCCGAAGCGTAGGTCTTTTATTTTCTCATTGGCAAAAATTACTTCCATGTCATACCAGCGTGATAGTATTTTCATGATATCTTCCAATCGCTGGTCTTTGAAATGAATTTTTCCTTTTATCCATGAGGTATAAAATCCGGCATCTACCATGCGTATCTGTATGCTGCTGTTTCCAAGGCTGATGGTAGCTTGCTGGGAGGGCTTTAAAATACAGCTTTCTCCTGTTTCTGTATTTACTTTGACAGAACCGTTTACCAAAGTTGTCTGATACTCTTCCTGTGGATAAGCAGAGATGTTGAATGTGGTTCCCAACACTTCTACTTGCATGCCTTGAGTGCATACTATAAATGGTTGCCCTGTTTTGCAGACTTCAAAATAGGCCTCGCCTTCCAGTTCCACTTTGCGTGGACCGTTATCAAATGTCACAGGAAAGCGGAGACTGGTCATTGCGTTCAGATGCACTTTTGTTCCATCACTTAACAATAGAGCATATTCTCCACCTCGTGGAGTTTCCACTTTATTATATACAGGCTTGTTTTTTTTAGCTGTTTTTGATGTTACTTGGTAATTCAGCATTGTAGAGTCCATGTGGACTCGGGCTCCGTCTATTTTCTCAAGCAGACTCTCTGTTTCTTTATTTATATGGATTGTCTGGCCGTTCTCCAATGTCAGAATAGCTTTGGATTCCCCAGGTAGAATGGATTGTGCAATGAACTGTTTGTCCGAAAGAGAAACGGGCGAGGTGAATTTCATGGAAATACTTACAAAAAGGACAGGTAACAGAATGATTGCGGCATAACTTACTATTTTGATATATCTGCTTCTGTTATTATTTCTTTTGATTCGTTTTTCCACTTCTTTCCATCCGAATGAAGGATTGAATGCCGTTTTTTGCCGGAAATGCTGCTTTTGGTTTTCTTCATCACAAATTTTTTTTGAATAAAATCTCGTGCGCTGTAGATTCTTCTCTCCAAGTAGTTAGTTTTATTGTTTCTTCCGGGGTTATTTCTTCCGACAGATACCTTGCTATGAGGTTGGCTATATAGAAATCTTGTTTTATCATATTTTGACCTGTTTTTTATCTCTTTTATAATAAAACAAGTCTGTTTGAAATTTGGGTGAATAATAAAACGACTTTTTTGAAAAAAACAAATTAATGTCTTTTTATATAAAGAACAAGAGGAAGTAATAGTAGTCTTTCAAGTTCTCTCTGAGTTTCTTGTAGGCTATTTTCTTTAATGTATGGACTGTTTCTGTAGATATGTTTAGTCTGTCTGCTATTTCTGCATTTTTTTTCCCTTCCAGAGCTAGTTGCATAATGGCTTTCATTTGGTCGGGTAATTTATCTATGGCTTCAGAAACGATACGATAAGTTTCCTCTTCAACGATTGCATCGTGAAAAAAGGAATCCTTTTTCTTTTCGATGACATTTTGAGCGTATTCATATACTACTTTTGAATGCTCCAGTTCGTTGAGTGCTTTATTGCGTACAGCTGTATATAAAAATGCTTTTACTTGGTGCAGATAAAAAAAATCTTCTCTTATTTGCCATAGTTTGGCAAATGAATCTTGTACAATATCTGCTGAAGTTTCTTGATTTTCTGTATATTGATTGGCAAATAAGCATAGAGTTACATAATATTTATTGAAAATATCATGAAACCCTTGCTCATTGAGCTTAATACTTATAGTTGTATGAGAAGTTCCAGCTGCCACCTTTGCTTTTAATTTTCTCTAATTTTAGTGCGAATATAGAAGAAAATTAATTAAAACAGCCTCTTATTCTATTAAAATATTATTTTAGATTTTTATCGGTTTGACTTAACCGATTGAAGAATAAACTTTTAGCGAATTATTTGAGAAATAGAGGTAACGATTTGGCAACTGTGCGAATTTCAGCGTTTTGCGTTGCTATGCTGTCAAATAAACCCTTCTAAATGCAAAGTTAGAACAAATATTCAA